>OGSB01000033.1_pt1 | contig 197003 bp, 164 predicted proteins | sample 1573741 | NCBI WGS metagenome assembly OGSB01 (sample SAMN03295824, study PRJEB24534) | human gut metagenome | isolation source: fecal sample 5 from infant 3 | host: Homo sapiens | place: USA: Pittsburgh, PA | collected 2014-07 | reverse complement strand
TGTATTAGGCACGCCGCCAGCGTTCGTCCTGAGCCAGGATCAAACTCTCCATAAAGTAGTTTGACTTGCTCATTCTATTGCTGACGAGAACTCGAAGTTCTCTTACGCTTCGTCATTTGTTCAGTTTTCAAGGAACTCATTCGCATTATCGCGACTTCCGCTTTAAAGCGTCAGTGCTTATTTATAATATCAAATCGACATTGTCTTGTCAACATCTTTTTTTATCGAGATGTTTCATCAAGCATCGTGTCGAATCGACAAGAAATAATGTACCACATTGGAAGCGGCCATTGCAACATGTATTATTTTACAAATGAGCGCCGGGAGGAACAAACGGATTTCCCTTTTCCTCCAGTTACATGCCCATTTGACAAGGTGGCGGGCGATAACCCGCAACACTAAGCGCCGGGCCGCTTCTCTTCAATCAGCATGCCGTCCTTGATCGTAATGACGCGATCGCATAAATCAAGCACACGCTCGTCGTGCGTGACCATTACAGCCGCTTTGCGCCGGGAACGGACCTCGGAAGCGAGCATCTCCACGACCGGTCTACCGCGCCTCGAATCAAGACTGGCCGTCGGCTCGTCAGCCAGAATAACGCCGGGATCATTCATTAAAGCGCGGGCGATCGCAACCCGCTGGCGCTCCCCGCCGGAGAGCTTGTCGGGGTAATGATGTAGCCGATGCTCCAGCCCCACCTCGCTCAGAAGCTGCACCGCCTTTTGTTCCGCCTCCCTTTTTCCCTGTCGTCCAAGCTTGCCTATCAGCATCAACTGATCCAGCACCGTCAAATACGGCACCAAATTCGAGGATTGAAACACGAATCCGATATGCTCAAGGCGAACGCGATTCAGACGGCGGGCCGATATATTGGCGACGTCGGAGCCGCTGATGAGGAGGCGGCCGCTCGTCGGAGTCAGCAGCGCTCCCGCGATCGACAGAAAGGTGCTCTTTCCTGAGCCGGACGGACCGACGACGGCGACAAATTCCCCTTCATCGACTTGCAGGGATACATTTTTCAAAGCCATTACCGTCGTATCCCCTTCGCCATACTGCTTACTGATATTTTCCAATACAAGCTTGGCTGTCATTACTCCACCCTCCCTATCGCTTCCATGGCGTCGACCTGCGCGATGCGCCGCAAGGACAACAATGCTCCGAGCACTGACACAAGCACGAGCATCACCGAGTACGTGGCCAGAACCTTGCCGCCGAACTCGAATGGCATGCCGGCCGGCAATATGAAGCTAAGGCCGAAGGTCAATCCAATGCTGATCGCGACGGCGGCTACCGCCAGCAGCAGGACTTGTCCGATAAGATTCCGCGCCAAGTACGAGGTGCTCGCCCCAATCGCCTTGATGATGCCGTACTGATTCGTTTTTTGCAAAGTAATAACATAGAAGAAAACAGCTTGCACAAAAGCGGCGATGACGACGAGGAAACCGATCATCATCGATAAAGAGCCTTGTTCTTCCTTGAAACCGGGGATGCCTGACATCGCCTCCTTCAGCGTCGCCGTCTCGACGCCGTCGATGCGGGAAGCCAGCGTATCCGGAACCGACGGGTCCCCTTTTATCGCAATCGCGTTATAAGGCGGGGCTTGCCGGCCCAATGTGTCCATCATTGCATCCATACTCTTCATATCCATATAGATGACAGGCGTATGACTGAATGTCTGCCCTTCCGCAAAGCCTACGACCTTCAAGGTTGCCTTCGTATCTGGGATGGTCAACGTATCACCGAGCTTCACTCCATCTTTTTGCAGGGAGCGGTCAACCACCACTTCATGCGCATCGCTCACCGCCGGGGATGCCCCTTCCACGATTGGAGGCATCAGCATCCCCTTCGTATCGATGGCGAACAGCGTCACATCGGACTTCCGCTCCGATCCGTCCCGGGTCAGCGTCAGCATCGTCTGCGCCAGCGGCGTCGCTTCCCGCACGCCGTCCTGCTCGGCGACTTGCGCCAACCGCTCTCTCGGCAAGGAGGAGCGTGACAGCTTGAACTCCGAATCGGACTGGTAGACGAGGAAATCCGCCTTCATCCGCTTGATCGCAGACGCATTATCGTCCGAGAGGCCGTTCGCCAGACCGGAGATGATTAATGTTAAGGAAGCAATCATGACCATAATGAACCCGATCAGCAAAAACCGGGCTCGGGCATGCTTCAATTCCCGCATCGCTAAAAACATGTTATTCCCTCCTTCTCTCTTGCCGGACTGCCAAAAACGCTGTCTGTCCAAGCCCAACCTGTGTCTCTCCCGCTCGTGTCAGTATAAAAAATGAAAATGAACTCATCATGAACGGAACGTTACAAAAAGGAATGCGGACCAGATGCAGCTCAAAAAGCCTTGATATGCCCGGATCGCTCCGAACGCACCAAGGCTGATGGATAGAGATTACGTTATGGAAACACACTACGATAGATATGATGATGTCGGGAACCAAGGATTGAAGCCGCCCCTGCAATCATGACCGCCAACCCGAGTCTAAGGCTGCCAGTTGTACACCGGAGTGTCGCTTGTTCCCGTCGGGTTCGATGTGGCGGTAAACATGCGGTTCGCCCCGCCCTCCCAGGTGACATGGCCTGCCGCGTCTTTGATGATGAATTTGAACTGAAAGGCCGCCCCGGCTGGCACGCTAACCGGCAGGAACCAGTCCGGATAATTCGGATTCATGAACGAATCGAGCACATTGTCCGGATTCCAGGCCCCCAGTTCGGCAATATCGCCAACGACATAGACATTCTGTCCCGGCTGCGTCGTCTTATTGACGTGGAAAATGACCTGCACTTGATCCCCGCCCAGCACCTGGTACCGGAACGGGTTGCTCGTCTTTCCGTCTTTCGTGACAGTAATCGCGTAGTCGCCGGCAGGCACGTTCGGCACCACGGCCGCAATCCGGTTATCCTGTGCGGATACGACCGCAGCCTGCTGAGACCCGAATGCAACGGTAGCCCCACCGCTCAGTCCGGTGCCATAGATGTATACGGTGTTCCCTGGACGCCCCATCGTTGAGACGACATCGCCGATAAGCGGTTCCCCAGGATCGGCTGGCGGATTATCCGACCAGACGCTGACTTCGCCGCCAACGAGCGTAAAGGCTGGAATCTGCCGCTCTGCGTTCTGATCAACGACGGTCATTGTCCGTCCGTACAGCAAACCGTCCAATGCGTCGGTATAGCTTCCCGCCGGAAGGGTCGTCGTCAAGGCCGGTACGGATACGGAACGATCCGGCTGCCGGTTCACGGCGACAATCACCTGCTTGTCGAAGAACTGGCGCTTGTACACGAGCGCATCGTCATTGCTGAACAAAATATCGGTCGTCCCGTATGCCAAGGCGTCATTGGACTGCCGCAGGGCCGACAGCTTGCCGATAAGGCGGTAGGCTACGGTCTGCTCGCTGAACGCCGGGGCCGCCGCCTGCAGGAACAAGCGGCCTTTATCCGACCCGCCATGGCCCGGATTCAAATATTGCTCCGTGCCATAATAAAGGTTCGGGATTCCGCGCGAGGTAAGCAGCACGGCCAGAGAAGCATGATAGGGCTTGTCATTCGGCTGGATATAACGGAAGCGCGACACGTCATGATTGTCGATAAAGGTGACGGCCTGATTTTCTACCGTATAGTCCGCGCTCGTCTGTACGAGCATTTGTCCGAAATCGCTCATGCTTCTGCTGAAGTCACCAAACGCTTGCCGGTTCGCATTGTAATATTCGAAGTCCAGATTGTTGACGCCTGTCCGATCCGGGAACGTTCGGTATTCGTCATACTTCGGATCAGGCCGGCCAATGAAAAATTCCCCGAAGTGGGTCACCGGACCGCCTGGGGCAGAATCGATCGCATCCTTGAATCCTTTCACAAAGGCCGGGTTCATGTGCAGCGTGGCATCATGGCGAAAACCGTCAATGCCCTTCGCCTTCCAGAACTTACCCGCCTTCTCCAAATGTTCGATGACGACGCCGTTCTCCTGGGAATAGTCGGCGAGCGAGGCCAATTCCTTATGCCGGTACCCGAATTGGGATGTATCGCTGTCCGGCCGGTTCCCTTCATGATGGAAAAAGCCGTTCGTATCGTTGAGGATGTCGGCGATTCGGTTCTCGACCTTGCCGTCGCCGTTGTAATCGATTGGGTTGCCGTCCGGGTCGAACACATACTGGCCGGAGCTGTCGCGATCTGGTTCATACAGCACGCCGTCGCCGTCCGGCCGCGGACCGGAATGGTTGGTCACGAAATCAATAACCACCTTGATCCCGTTGTCATGGAGCGCATCGACCAGCGCCGTGAAGTCCTGCATTTTCCCGAAATGAGGGTTGGTTGCGAAGTAATTCCGCGCATGATAGCCATGATAGGATGCGTACATGCCGGCGATCAGGTTCTCCCGGTTCTCGTACGGAGCGGAGATCCACACCGCCGTAATGCCCATATTTTTCAGGTACGGGATTTTCTCCTGGATGCCTTTCCAATCGCCGCCTTGATATTTGTTCAGATCGGTTCCGTCGCCGCGTCCATCCCCGTTGTCATCGTTGAACAGCTCCGGGGGTGTGCCTGGGGGAATGTTGTTCGCGGGATCTCCGTCATAGAAGCGATCCGTCAAAATCTGATAAATGACATCCTTCGATGTTACCGGCCCTAATGATTGTCCGGACGCCGCGGCGTCTGCGGGCAGAGGATAGGCCGCCGTATAGCCAACGATCAGGGCTAGCGCCAAGAACATAGAGAATAGCTTCTTCATGAACCGATTCATCGTCATCACGATCGACACCTCTTCACCTGTAATGGAAAGCTGGTTATCTCTCATAGCGGTTCTTCCCTGTCTATTATTATGAAAAAGGAAAGTTCCGCCTGAGCGATTCATACGTGGTGCATCCGTTACTTTTGCTTATGCTGTGAAGTCGATTATGCCGTTCTAGGGCGGTATGCCGCCTGAGCTTGCTGGTGCTGAAATGACCACCTCCGCCTCTGCATTGTCCTCGCATTCAGGAACAATTTTGATTCAATGGTTTCTTATCTCATGATTACATAAATCTGTTATTCATGTAAATGTGTTTTTCCGCATAAAGAGCCCCTCTTCCTTGGTGGAAAAGGGGCTTACCGTATAGCTTGCGCTGTCGTTATTCCGCAGGCATTGCCTCTTGCAGGAGGCGGACCAGCTCATTCTCGTCCGTAATGACCGGAATGCCCAATTGCTCTGCCTTCGCCAGCTTGCTGCCGGCCTTCTCGCCGGCGACGACGAGATCCGTCTTCTTGGACACGCTCCCGGTTACTTTGGCGCCGCACGCTTCCAGCTTCGCGGTCGCTTCTTCCCGCGTCATGAGATGCAGCGTTCCGGTCAAGACGACCGTCTTGCCGTAGAAGAAGGATTCCGTGCTGACCGGCTTCGGCTTCTCGATCGGCTGCGGCCGCACGCCGAATTCGAGCAGGCGCTGGACGCTCAGCTTGTTCACTTCATCCTCGAAGAACGAGACGATGCTGTCCGCGACGATATCTCCGACATCCGGAACGGCGATAAGCTCCTCCCGCGTCGCGTTCATGACGCCCTCCAGCGTGCCGAAATGCTCCGCAAGCGCTCGGGTCGTCGTCTTTCCGGTATTCGGGATGCCGAGGGCGAACAAAAACGCGGACAGATCGCGCGTCTTGCTCGCTTCGATCGCCTGGAGCAAATTGTTCGCCTTCTTCTCTCCGAACCGGTTCAGGCCGACGAGCTGGTCGAACGTCAGCGTGTACAGATCCGACGGATCATGGACGTCCAGCTCATTGTAAATCTGCTCGGCCGTCATAATGCTGAACGTCTCGATGTCCATCGCGTCCCGGGACGCGAAGTGCACGATCCGCCCGACAATCTGCGGCTTGCAGTTCAGCTTGTTGTTGCAGAACAGATGGGCCCCGCGCATCTCCAGCTCCGATCCGCAGGACGGACAGTGCGTCGGGTACGCGATCTCTTCCCCATCCTGCTCCTCCGTCACCTTGCCGAGAATCTCCGGAATGACGTCGTTGGAACGCCGGATAAACACGCGCGATCCGAGGGCGTATTTCAAGTTTTTGCGCTCGATGTCCCCGATATTGTTCAAGGTACAGTTCTGGACAGTCACGCCAGCCAGTTCGACCGGCTCGACCCGCGCGACCGGAGTGATCTTTCCGGTGCGGCCGACTTCCCAGTTGACCTCTTCCAGGACGGTCGTCGTCTCCTCCGCCTCGAATTTGAAGGCGATCGCCCAGCGCGGGAATTTGTCGGTATAGCCCAAGACCTCCCGGGTGCGCATATCGGTAATCTTGACGACCGCCCCGTCGATCAGGTAATCGAGCGTTGTGCGCCGTTCCTGGATCTGCTCCAGCTCGGCATGCACCGCTTCAATCGAATCGAAGTAGGAGATATACGGATTGACCTTGAAATGATTGTCCTTCAAGAACGCCATCATCTCTTGATGAGTCTGGAAGGCCAATCGATCCGCGTAACCGATATTGTAAAAGAACGCGTTCAGCTTCCGCTGCGCCGTCACTTGCGGATTCAGGTTGCGAAGCGCGCCGGCCGCGGCGTTGCGCGCATTTTTGAGCGGCTCGGCGGCGGTCTTGTTGTACGCCTCCAGCACGGACAGATTCATAAGCCCCTCGCCCTGTACCTCTATCGTCCCTTCCTTGTACGGAATGGTCAATGGAATGGAACGGATTGTCTTTACTTGCGGCAGAATCGACTCGCCGACGGTGCCGTTGCCCCGCGTCGCGGCCTTAACCAGCTTGCCGTCCGTATACGTCAGGTTGAGCGTCAACCCGTCGTATTTCAATTCAACGACGTATGTGGGAGCCGGCAACGGCTCCCGATCCGGATTTTTGGCGTTGTAATCCTGAATCAGGCGCAGCACCCGCTGATGCCAGGTGTACAGATCGTCTGCCGACTGGGCCTTGTCCAGACTCCACAGCCGCGCCAGATGGCGGTGCGGCGCGAAGCCCTTCAGCAGCTCCCCGCCCACGCGCTGCGTCGGCGAATCGGGGTGGATGAACCCTGTTTCTTTTTCCAGGGCGACCAATTCGTCATACAGGGCATCATATTCCTTATCGCTGATCACCGGATTGTCGAGCGTATAGTAATGGTAATTGTACCGGTTCAATTCCGCCACGAGTTGTTCCATTCGAGATTGTGCGTTCGTCACGGAGGTACTCCTTTCTATCTCCTATTCATATATGAGGTGGTTATGAAAACAGGTTCGAGCCAGGCAAGCGCCCGCTGTCACGTTATACTTTGGTTACCGGAGCGAATGCGGCCAGCAGGCGCTTGACGCCGACCGGGGCCGGGAAGGCAATCTGCAGTTCCATATCCGTGCCCGTTCCTTTGACGGATACGATGACGCCGGTGCCCCACTTCGCGTGCGCGACCTTATCCCCGGCCTGGTAGGAGGAATCGCCGTTCTGCTTCGCCTTGTCGAATGCGGAGGTCACGGTCACCCCGCCCGGCTTGGAGGACACCGCTGACGTGCGCTGACTGGCCGCGGCGCCGGTACGGCTGCCGAGGCCGCCTGTGGATGCGCCGCCGTTGGCTCCGCCGCTGTAGCCGAGTCCGCGTCCGCCGTAGGAAGCCGCGGAATTGCTGCGGCCGTAGCGGTCGAAGCGCTCGTAGCGCGCGCCCGCCGGCGATATATCCTCCTTCAGCTCGTCCGGAATCTCCCGCAGGAACCGGGACGGCGGATTCGCATTCGTCCGGCCGAACAGCGTGCGCGACCGGGCGCAGGTCAAGTAGAGCTGCTCCTCGGCCCGCGTAATGCCGACATATGCCAGACGCCGCTCCTCTTCAAGCTCCTCGTTGTCGCTGAAGGCCCGGCTGTGCGGGAAGACGCCTTCCTCCATCCCGATGATGAAGACATATGGGAACTCCAACCCCTTGGCGCTGTGCATCGTCATCAGTATGACCGCATCGTCCTGCTCCTCCGGGGCGTCGTTCATCGAGTCGATGTCCGCGATCAGCGCCAGGTCGGTCAAGAAGGCGACGAGCGACTTGTCTTCATTCCGCTGCTCGAACTCCTGGGTGACCGACAAGAACTCGTCGATGTTTTCGAGACGGGCTTTCGATTCCAAAGTATTTTCACGCTGCAGCTCAAGCCGATATTGGGACAGCTCAAGCATCTTCTCAGTCAGTTCCGTCACCGATAAATAGTCCACCATCCGGTTCAGGCTGTCGATCATCGCATAGAACTCGCGCAGCGCGCCCTTCGTCTTCGCCGCGATGTCGAGCCCGTCCATATCGTCGAGCACCTTCATCATCGACGTTCCCCGCTCGGCCACCGCTTCCGCCAGCTTGGCCATCGTCGTCGCGCCGATGCCTCGCTTCGGCACGTTAATAACGCGCTCCAGGCTGATATCGTCGTCCGGGTTCGAGATAAGGCGAAGGTAGCCGAGGATGTCTTTGATCTCTTTGCGATCGTAGAACTTGATGCCGCCTACGATCTGATACGGAATATCGGATTTTATCAAAATTTCCTCGATGACCCGGGACTGCGCGTTGGTACGGTATAAAATGGCATGTTTGCTGTAGGATTTCCCGTTCGCTTTGTTCTTATTGATCTCGCCGGTGACGAAGTAGCCTTCATCATGCTCCGAATCGGCCTGGTAGACCTTGATCAACTGCCCTTCCCCTTGATCGGTCCACAGCTTTTTCGGCTTGCGGCCGGTATTCTGGTTAATAACATTGTTCGCGGCATTCAATATATTCGCCGTCGAACGGTAATTCTGCTCGAGGTAGATGACCGTCGCTTCCGGATAGTCCTCCTCGAAGTTCAAAATATTCGTAATGTCGGCGCCGCGCCAGCGGTAAATCGACTGGTCGCTGTCCCCCACGACGCAAATATTATGATGCTTGTCCGCCAGCATGCGGCACAGCATGTATTGCGCCCGGTTCGTATCCTGGTACTCGTCGACATGGATATATTTGAATTTATTCTGATAAAAATCGAGCACCTCCGGCTCTTCCTTGAACAGCTCGATCGTCGTCATGATCAGATCGTCGAAATCAAGCGCGTTGTTGCTCTTGAGCCGCTGCTGGTATTTCGTATAGACCTTCGCCACCACGCCCTGGAAGTAGTCGCCGATGTTCTGCTCGAACCGCTTCGGCGAGAGCAGCTCGTTCTTCGCGCCGCTGATGGCGGCCTGGATGGCGCGGGGCTCGAATTTTTTGGTATCAAGGTTCAGGTCCTTCATGCAGCCCCGGATAACTGAGAGCTGGTCCGTCGAGTCGAGGATGGTGAAGTTCGACGTGAAACCAATCCGCTCGATGTCCCGGCGCAGGATACGCACGCACATGGAGTGGAATGTCGACACCCAGATGTCGCGGCCTTCCGCGCCGACAAGCTTCGCGACCCGCTCCTGCATCTCGCGGGCCGCCTTGTTCGTGAACGTAATCGCCAGAATGGACCAAGGCGGCGCCTTGCGCTGCGAGATGAGATAGGCGATGCGGTGCGTCAGCACGCGCGTCTTGCCGGAGCCGGCGCCGGCCATAATGAGCAGCGGCCCCTCCATCGTCTCGACGGCGCGGCGCTGCTCCGGATTCAGTCTCGCTATCGATTCATGGAGATCCACTCCGGGGCGGGACGATTCTAGAAATTCAAACATGAGGAAGTGCTCCTTTCACCTTACTGTCTAACCGCCTGCTAGGATCGCTAGCGTGAGCGGCCGGATGCCGGTGCACCTAAGCACCGGCTGTATATGCTGTCCTATCATTACCTGATGTCATCGATAATTGAGAGGAAGGCGTCTCGCCTTATGGGACAAGCCGGACGGCCTCAACCGTCCGCAGCGCGGCTTCCACGTCGTCGTACACGATGTTGCCGACCACGACCGTATCTGCCGCTTCCGCCGCCTCCCTGGCCTGCTCCTCCGTGCGAATTCCGCCCCCGTAGAATAGTTGGGCGTGGCTTAAGTTTTTTCGAACATGATGAACCAATTCCATATCGCCATACGTGCCGCTGTACTCGACATAGACGACCGGCAGCCGCATCAGCTTGTCCGCCACCTGCGCATACGCTCCCGCTTCCGCCGATGTCAGTCCGGTCTCCGCTTCCGTCAGCTTGGCCGCGGTCGCCTCGGGATTCAGTATAATGTAGCCTTCCGGGATGAGCAGCTCCCACGGAATCATATAGCCGTACTGCTGAATCGCACGCTGATGCTGGCCGACCATCCAGTCCGGATCCGGCGTATTCAGCACCATCGGGATCAAATATGTGTCGAACCCGGGCACGACGGAATCCAGATTCGACACCTCCAGCGCGGCCGGCAGCTCATAGCGCCGTATCCGCGACATCAGCTCGACCGTATTCTCGAACGTCACGCCGCTCGATCCGCCCACCACGATCGCGTCCGTTCCGGACTGACAGATGCGGTCCAGATCGTCGTCGCTGATATCTTTGTCGGGGTCTAATTTGAACACGTGTCGCCACGCTTCGATTGAAATGACAGGGGTATGCACGATGTTGTCCTCCAAGCTTCGAATAAACTGCTCTTCCTAGTGTATCAAATTCAGTCTACGAATGCAGTCAGGAGGTGTCAATGAGCAGAGATGCGTGTTAGTGGCAGAATGTATGTTCTTATTGTTCTATTGTAATCAAAATGAGGGGGGAAGTCACGGGGAAGTTGAAGGGAGCGGAACGGAGTAAGACTTAGCCAAAACACGCTTCGTATACGATGCTGATGATGATCACCCACAGCGACACCCCTAGCAGCAGCGCAATTACCCAGCCGCGGCCGGTTGCCAGATGATCGGTGTCGTTGCTTTTGTCCCGATGGTTCATATCGTCCACTCCTCCATAGATTATGTATATCCTCATTGTGGACGGAAGTTGCCGGGGGATATACGCGGATCAGAAAAACCTTACCCCAGGTCGTTGCATTCGTGTGAGGTAAGGTTAGATATGCGTTGTGTACGTCGTCTTTTAGTATGCATTTTTATTAACAAATCCGTTCCAAATCGTCTTCCAAATGATTTTAATATCGAATAATAAAGACCAATTCTCAATGTAGAAAATATCATAACGGATGCGTTCCTCGATTGACGTGTCGCCGCGCAGGCCGTTGCTCTGCGCCCACCCGGTAATGCCGGGACGGACATGATGCTTGACCATATACTTCGGAATCTCTTCCTTGAATTGCTCCACGAAGAAAGGCCGTTCCGGGCGCGGACCGACGACGCTCATATGGCCCAGGAGCACATTGAAAAATTGCGGCAGCTCATCGAGACTCGTCTTGCGCAGGAAGCTGCCGAACTTTGTCTTCCGCGGATCATTCTCCGTCGTCCACACCGTATTCGATACGGCGTCCGAGCTCACCTGCATCGTACGGAACTTGTACATGTGGAAGGTGCGGCGGTTCAGCCCCACCCGCTCCTGCTTGAACAGAATCGGCCCCGGCGAAGTCAGCTTGATGCCCAAGGCAATAAGCAGCATAACCGGCGAAGCTATGAGAATCGCGATCAGCGAGAACACGATATCGAAGCCGCGCTTGAACACCCGGTTGCGAAGCACATCAAGCGGAATATCGCGAACATTGATCATCGGCATCCCGGCAAAGTTGTCGAAGTATGGCCGCGCCGGCAGATAATCGAAGAAGTCCGGTATGATGAGCGTCCGTACCCCCGCCTTTTCACAAGCCGCGATAATGTCCGGGAACTTGTGATGCGCATCCAGCGGGAGCGCGATGATGACTTCGTCCACGAGCTTATCGTTGAGCAACTGATCCAGGTCGTTGAGGGTGCCGAGGATGGGCTTATATCGCTTTTTCTCCAGGGCATCCCATTCTGCCTGATCGTCCAAGAAGCCAATAACCTCATATCCCATATCCGGATGATTTCGCAAATTTTCATAAAACCGCTTACCTAAAGAGCCCGCTCCCAAAATAACGATAAACTGCTTGTTGTATCCCTTCTCCCGCAAGGAACGGAGCATCACCTTGACCGTATATCGATAAATAACGGTTCCTATCGTGGCCGCCGTAATAAAGATGGCCAAAAATTCACGCGAAATGTGAACCTGCTTGAAAAAGAACAACATCCCAAGCAAGATAAATAAACTGATAGCATGCGTTTGGATAATGCGGAGAAGCTGATCAGCGAACCGCTTTTTTCGATGAAAATGATACAAAGAAGACATCGCGCCGACCAGAAGCACGATCACCGCATAAATCCCGCCCCAAGCAACATATGTAGAATAGGGAAGCGCGCTGTCGTTTTCCAGCCATCCGCTTATAAACTTTATCCACCAGGCCATCCCAAACGCTAACGCGATGATCAGGACGTCGAATATCATATACAACTTCGACAGAAAACTTTGATTTTTGCGGAGCATATGCAACCCTCTTTTTCCTAGACCTAGCCCCATTATACTAGGATTCGGCAATAAGGTTAAGATGATATATCGTTTTTGCTGGAATAGGCTGGCTTCGACGGACGTAGAGACGCTCCTGCCCGGGCCAATACATTCATAAGCATCGCGAGTCCCAGCTTTGCCCCTATCCCGGCATACATGAGCGCAGTCACCCAGAACGGATATTTTTTCTTAAAATGTTTATTGTAAAGCACGTAAATCGCCCTATGAAATTCATACGTAATCTTATACGGTTTATTCCGGCTGCTGGCCCGTTTGTAATGAATGATCCGGGTCTTCGGGTAGTAATAATTCACCCATCCCGCCTGCTTGATCCGGTAGCACCAGTCGACATCTTCCCCATACATAAAAAACTGCTCGTCCAACATGCCGACCTGATCGATCGCCTCGCGTCTAACCATCATAAAAGCCCCGATTAAACAGTCGATCGGATAGGCCTCGTCGGGGTCCAAGTCTTCGCGATGATACGCATTGATTCTCGGATTCTTCGGGAACAGCTTCGATAAGCGGGACACATAGAAGAACGTGGCCGCCGGCGTAGGGAATCCCCTGCGGCATGCCTTATCCAGCGATCCGTCGGGCAGCACGACTTTGCAGCCCGATGCTCCGACTTCTGGATGTTCATCCATGAACCGAATCATCACATCGAGCGTATCCGGTTGGATCACCGTATCGGAATTAAGAAGAAGAACATAGCGGCCTTTGGCTATTTGCATCCCTTGATTGTTAGCTTTGGAGAAGCCCAGGTTTTGTTCGTTCGCGATAAGCTCGACTTGCGGACATTGATGACGGAAGACTTGTACCGAGTCGTCGCGGGAAGCGTTGTCGATCAGGATGACTTCATACTGAAAGTCCGTTACCGATTGGTAGACGGATTCTATGCAGTTCAGCGTGAGCTGTTTGGTGTTATAGTTGATGATGATGATGGATAAATCAATCATTTTAGAATGTCCCCTCTAATCATCATAAGGCGAAAAACGAGGTTGTCCACTTTCGATTGCCGGTAGAGCGGCGTCGTCAAAGCATAACGGGTTCGTCGTGCCAGGGACCGGCCTGACAGGAGAAAGTGCTGCAACCCCTCTCGCAATTCTCCCGGTAACAAATCTCCCCAGCAACGTTCAAACTCTTTTGCTTGAGTCCATAATATTTTTTGAGCCCGATACTTTTTATAACTGTTCCATTTTTTTGTCCATTTATCAACAAAACCTTGCTGTCCGCCTACAACATTATGTTGATGCTGCCGATAGTAAATGCTTGGTTTCTCATCATAAATAACTTTGCCAAAGGCAGATACAACCAAATACGCCCACCAATCATGCATAACGATATTTTGGGGAGACGGCATCTTACGCTGCATCAAATCAATAGCCGGGCGGTTGATCATGATCGTGGCACCCACTGCAATATTTTCAACCAATGCATTAAAAAAAGATGGTCCTTTCTTCGGGACAGGGGGCCAACAGTTGAGCGGCTCCAACGTATGATCCACCATGAGTGTAGGAGTTAAATACATCATGGGTATACCTCCGGGATGGATACTTAATGAATGTATCCCTCTTTCCAGCTTATCCGGCATCCATACATCATCCTGATCACAGAAGCATACATAGTCTGTATCCTTATGAACATGATTGGTAAGAAGCTCAAAAAAGCTAGCAATGACTCCCACGTTTTTTTCATAAAACGCCTCTATTTTATGGGGATAATGAGAGACATATTCGCGAATTATTGCTGTTGTACGGTCAGATGAACCGTCATCACGTATGGTAATGAAGAAATGGGAGTGAGTCTGCTTCAAGAGACTATCGAGCTGCTCCGCCAAATACTTTTCCCCGTTATAAGTAGAAACAAGAATCTGAATTTTGCCCCGCTGCTCTCCCATACTCATTCACTTCCATCTCAATGTTGATGTAAAAAATCACGGAGCGCTTCTCGCCAGTGCCGAATCGGCGTGAAGCCATTCACTCGAATGGCCATCGGCTCCATAACCGAGTAACGAGGCCGGGGAGCCGGACGCGGGAATTGCTCTGTCGTACATGGGTCAACCTTAACCGCCATATTGGCTTCTTCAAAAATAGCTTTGGCAAATTCATACCAGGTGCATATCCCCGTATTCGATGCATGATAGATGCCGTACTTTTCAGTCGCAATCAGTTCTTCCAAAAAGAACGACAAATCACACGTGTATGTCGGCGAGCCCCATTGGTCATTGACGACTTGTAAGGAATCGCGTTCAGCACCAAGCTTTAACATCGTTTTGACAAAATTACTGCCTGAAGCTCCATACACCCAGGACGTTCTCACAATAAACCAACGGGAACTTAGAGACTGAACCAATTGTTCCCCCGCTCGCTTCGATTTTCCGTACACGGTTAATGGGTTAGTATTGTCATATTCATAATAGGGGCTTGCGCTATTGCCGTCAAATACGTAGTCTGTACTAATATAACAAACTTTGGCTTTCACATGCTCTGCTGCTGCAGCAATATTTCTTGTTCCGATGGCGTTCACCAGATAGGCATTATCTTGATCCGTTTCTGCATGGTCGACCGCGGTATACGCCGCACAATGAATGATCGCCTCTGGTTGCAATTCAGTAATAATGTCTCGGCATCGCTTCTCGTCCGTAATATCTAATTCCGATCTTCCCATACCTATTACACGATGTCCTTTTTCAGCAAAAAGGCGGACTACGTCCGCCCCTAACTGCCCATTAGCGCCTGTTACGAGTGCTTTCATCCCTTACTCCCCCAGCCGTACCCCGTATTGTTTTTCATAATAGGTTTGGTATGCTCCGGACTGTATTCTCTCCCACCATGTTCGGTTGTTCAAATACCATTCAATCGTTTCTTTAATCCCTGTCTCAAAGGTATGCTTCGGCTTCCAGCCAAGCTCAGCCGTAATCTTGGTCGCGTCAATTCCATAACGGCGGTCATGACCGAGCCGGTCTTCCACATACTTGATTAACGAGTCCGGCTTTCCAAGTTGTTCAAGAATGGTTCGAACAATGTGAATGTTCGTCCGTTCATTATTCCCGCCTATATTGTATACTTCCCCATCGCGGCCTTTATGAATAACCAAATCAATGGCGCTGCAATGATCCTCGACATACAACCAGTCGCGGACATTAAGTCCATCCCCATAAATTGGGAGCTGTTTATCATTCAAGGCATTGGCAATCATTAATGGAATCAATTTTTCAGGGAATTGATAGGGTCCATAGTTATTCGAACAACGAGTGATATTCACAGGGAGACCAAAAGTCTCATGATAAGCTCGTACCAGCAAATCTCCTCCAGCTTTGCTAGCAGAATAAGGACTGTTTGGGGCCAAAGGTGTCGTTTCAGAAAAAAGCCCCGTTTCCCCAAGGGAACCGTAAACCTCATCCGTCGATACTTGAACGAATTTTGTGACACCATGCTTTTTGGCAGCATCAAGAAGTACTTGTGTTCCTAATACATTTGTCTTCACAAAAATTTCAGGGTCAAGAATACTCCGATCAACGTGGGATTCGGCTGCAAAGTTGACAACTACATCTATACCTTCGCTAAATAGCTTCTCCATCGCATGAGAATCTGCGATATCTGCTTTAACGAAGCAATAATTTCGGTTGTCTTGGATTTCACTCAAGTTCTCAAGATTACCTGCGTAGGTTAATGCGTCAACGTTTACTATTTTGTAGTCCGGGTATTTGTTCAGCATGTAAAGGACAAAGTTACTTCCGATAAATCCGGCACCGCCAGTTATAAGTATTTTCATGAGGCTTTCTCCTATTCAAAATTGATCTCAGCTTCTTTAAGAGTAGGATGTAACTTATCCTTGTCAGAAAGAATGGGATGTGATGTTGGCCAATCAATATTCAGGTCCGGATCATTCCACAGAATACCTCGATCATGCTCTGGAGAGTAATACTCATCAACTTTATAGAGCACCTGCGTATTGGGTACCAAAGTACAAAAACCATGCGCAAATCCCTTAGGTACCAGTAACTGATGTTTATTATATTCGGTTAGTACTACCGCTTCCCATTGGCCGAATGTAGGAGATTCCCACCGAAGATCTACAATCACGTCGTATATGGCCCCGGATAATACACGTACCAGCTTAGTCTGTGCCTTAGGATTCAATTGATAATGCAATCCCCTTAGAACACCTGGTTCTATAGATAAGGAATGATTGTCTTGAACAAATTTATTCATAACGCCTAGAGAGTTAAACGCATCCTCATTGTAACTCTCCATAAAAAAACCACGGTGGTCACCATGGACCACCGGTTCAATTCGCAATGCACCCTCTAAGGATAGTGGAGTGATCCTCAATATTACTCTACCTCCTTATATTTTTAAGTGACCAAACTCATCACCTAGGACAATATTTTTGGCTAACTCATTAGCTCTCGACAAAGAAGCGTGGGTCCCCGCATCTGTCCACCAGCCCTGCAAAATATCATAGGTTAATTCATTACGTTGAATATAAGTATTATTAACATCTGTTATTTCTAGTTCACCACGTGCTGAAGGCTTTAAGGATTTTATAATGTCGAAGACATGATGGTCGTACATATAAATTCCAGTAACAGCATAACAGCTTTTAGGACATTTTGGCTTCTCCTCTATAGATATAATACGATCATCTGATAATTCAGCCACCCCAAAGCGTTGAGGGTCATGTACCTTTTGAAGTAACACCTTGGCACCCGTTGATTGTGCTCTAAAGTTATCAACATACTTTCCGATAGGGTCCTCGAATACGTTATCCCCAAGAATAACGACCATCCGTTCGTGATCTACGAACTGTTCAGCTAATCCCAATGCTTGAGCAATCCCGCCTGCTTCGTCTTGAACTTTATAGGTAAAGGAGACTCCCAATTCAGTTCCGCTGCCTAATAGGTTTACGACTTCCCCCATATGCTCTTTGCCAGTTACTACAAGGATATCATAAATACCAGCACTCTTTAGTTTGGATACGGAGTGAAAAATCATTGGATATTTGCCAACAGGAAGCAAATGTTTATTTGTAACTTTTGTTAGAGGGAAAAGCCGAGAGCCCGTTCCACCAGCGAGAATGATTCCTTTCATCCAATCCCCCCTTTTTGTTAGTGTTATTTACTGATTAGGGACATTTCCCTTTTAATGGTTTGCTCTTCCCCGGATTGTAATCTAACCCTATTAGCAGAATTCTTAGATAAAACGTTAAATAGATCGGGATCATAATAAAGCTTTTTGATTGCATTTGCTAGACCTCTATAATCTTCAGCATCAACAATAATCCCGCATTGAGTATTTAAAAATTCAGGGACTGCCGCAACTTTATTAGTAATGGGTACCAAACCAGAACACATAGCTTCATCTCTTGATACTCCCTGAGTATCCATACGAGTAGGAACCAAAAAAACACCAAAATCTTTATGCAAATTTGCTATCTCACTTTGCCGTAGAAACTTTTCAACTAAAGATATATTTGAGTATTTTCTTAATGGTTTTGTCGTTTTTTTAAATAGTTCTCCACGTCCAACAATCATAAACTCCAAATCAAAAAAAAACGGTTCTTTTACTAGTTCGAGTATTGCCTTTACCATAAGATCATTAGCATAATTATGATTACTATATGGCCTTATAGATAAAATCTTTTTTCTTTGATCTGCACTTTTCTCCTTGGCAACAAAAACTTTCTCATTGATGTAATTATGAATAATACTGTACTTCTTTTCAGGCAGTCTTATACCTATATCTTCAAATACAGTTTCCATTAAAAATGCGGAAACAAAAACAAAATGTAATGAATAGTTGGAATCAAAAAGTGCTAATTCAAATATTTGTCTCCAAAATTTCAATATTTCTTCACTCTGAGTCTTCGCAGATTCAATTGAGCGAGTCGTATTAAAATTATGGGCCCTTCTCCAAAACGCTTGAATTTCCGCACCATGAACCCAGATTATCACTTTTTTTCCTTTGATACTGTTTTTAATAACTCTCCACAAGTCTTCGGTTAGATAATGAATCAAAACAGTACAGTATTCCCTATCTAACAACAAACAGTTCAAATATTCAGAATTACCTGCAGTGATGTCAATGCCATAGAATTCAGAGTATTCTGTTTCACCCTTATTGTATTTAAACACATCTACAATCAAGCCATTCTTTTTATACCCCATTAGCCGTGTATGAATAAACGTGTAGCTATAGAGGTTACTATAGGAAGGGTAATGATTTGAAATGAGTAAAACATTTGTTTTACTTAAATGCGTACTGCCCAACCATTTGCTTGTATTATCCCCGAGATTATCCAAGTTAGACTCTATTTCTTCTACAACCTCATACAACTGATCCATGTTAATTCCAGTGTCAGTTACTACAAGATCATCAACTTCATCGCATTTATCACCTATAAAATGCATACAATAATTAAATTCATCAATGGATAACCCTCTGGCTCTAATAGTACCGTTCTCAATGTTCCCTACTATTTCAATTAACTGCTCATCGGTGTATGTCTGTGAACGTATAAACGCTCTCCTAAATGCAAATTCTTCTAATTCATGATAACTTAAGCCTTCCCGGGACAACTTAACCATTCTATTTTCACAGTAGTAAAAAGCCCCTTTGCCCAATATATTCAAGTCCGTATATTTAAGGGCGAGCACAAAATCTTCAAGATAATGACTACCATAGTAGTCTTGGGGTGAAAAAAATGCAAAATAGGGATACTCGGTCTTAATAGTATTCATTTCTGATATATTAATTTCATTAAGAATACTCACTGCTTCTGTTTCAATTTCCAAATTCCGTAATTTCGTAATAATGAATAACTTCTTATTTTGAAACGATTGTCTTTCAAATTGTTTAAGGACGTTTTGAATTTCTTCATGGGCTTGACACTTCGTAAATATTGCAACTCGGTCGTTTTCCAAGTTCACTGAAAAGTTTGCTATTTTATCAACTATATAAAGAAGACGTTGATGGTAAGTATGTTCACGTAAGACTTTTCTCAGACCCAGCAACCTAAATTTTGAATAATAACGGTTATCAAACAATTTGTTCACTTCATCAATTAAGCGTTCCCTGTCATCAGTACAGATTACCAAATCTCCAAATAAGTTGCGAATGCCCCTTGAATAATTACTCAATATAACTGTATTTGATGCAAGCAACTCAAAAACACGTCTAGCACACATACTCTGAGACTGCTTAACTGAATTTAAGTTTAAGTTAAAACGATAACCCTTATATGCTTTATAAATCTCCTTTGAAGGTAAGTAACCTCTAATAAAGCGTTTATATGAAAAAGGGAATGAATAATTGGGATCCTTACTGTAATAATTTCGATCAAAAATATCGATCTCCCTGATATTCGAAAGTGTTTCAAGAAAAACATCTAAATCTTTATTCCGTTCGGTGTATCGTTTGTAGTAGGCTCCTGCAAAGCAAATCTTATCCTCTCTTTTTAACCACTCAACAGGATTATGGTGTTTAGGTTGAGCTGCAAACGGCATTAAGAACACACGATCATGCTTAAGTACTTTCTTATATCGGGCAATACAATCGATATCGGTTGTAAATACAATATCAGCGTATTTAGCAGCAGCCATAAATGTGTTGAAATGGACTGGATCTTCTTTATTCCAGAAAATAATAGGGATATTGTTTCCTCTGCAATAATCGAATATTCCAAGTAACTCATCACTTAAAAAATTTATTTTAGAGTTCCATAGACCATCAATCCCCTTCCATGCCGATTCAAAAAAAAACATGTCCGGTTGAATGTTCTGAAACTGCTCTTTCCACGTATCAGGTGATACTTGAAAAATTTCGCACTCCGGTTCAAATGAATTATATGTAAATTCATCCATGATACAAGCGATTTTCAATTCTTTTAAAGTATTAAACACTTTAAAAGTATTATCATTAGTTTCTTGAACCTCAATATTCATTTCAGAAAATATTTCTCTTCTTTTTTTATTTATGATATTCATTTTATTATTATAATAATTGATATCCATCGGCACCCCCGCTTCATCCTATATTTCTATTTCTGGAAAACAATAAAATTCATTATCCCCACCGGATGTTCTAAAATAAAACATCACAGCATATACTCCTTTTTCTGGAAATGAATACTCAAAGAGACCACTGTTATCAATGAATATAGACTCTTTTGCTCCACCATTCTTGTATATTAGCCATTGTATTCGAATATTAAAAGAGTAATCATAATCCACTATAAATCTATAGGTTCGCTCACCAGTTTGTTCAATCCTTTTACTATTAATCCTTAATCCATAACGTTTTGGAGTAATAAATTCATACTTCATACTAACTGAATTCATCTGAAACTTACCGACAATTTCTTGTTTACGCTGATATAAAGAACTCCTCATATATGCTTTTAGTAAATATACTTTTTCACTATTTGTATTGGGTATATCTAGAATAATCGAATTCTCATTCATATACACTGTTTTAAATACAGTTTCTTTAGTTGATTGTTCAATTAAATACCATGCATATTGAGTTCCTTCGGGAGCTTCAGATTGATTTACTATATGAAATGAATTATTTTTTAATTCCGTTATTAATATCTTTGATATGTCAAAGCGTGTTCGGTCCTTCAATTCAAACTGCCACAAATTATTCCCCTGTTTAAATGAAAACAATTTTGAAACGGGATCAAAGTTAAAGTCTTTATAATCACTTGTGTTACCTTTCTCATTTTCAATTGTAATAAGTGTTATGAGATCACAATTCCTCCCATGGAAATCAAACTTCAAACAATTCGTGGAATCAATATGATTAAAGCCTCGTGAGATATATCCATAGTCTGAGTTCTGGAAATCTCCCGTATATGTGAATAATTTAGGTTTGCCAATCAACTGCTTTATTCGAACAAAACAATTATTCGATACTTTGAGTAAGATTTCATTTTCATTATTTGTGATAATCTTCGTTGAAGGTAAAAGATGAAACATCTGAGAGTAGGTGTGATTCTCACTAGATTTAATATTATCGAATAATAAAATAGCATTACTTCCTATCCGATAAAAATGTCGATCAATTTTAACCCCTTGATATGCATCGTTAAAACCTAATATATAATCATATATTGTACCTTTTTTGAATATGAGAATCCCTGTTTTATAGTTATTCTCATCTGTAGTTGAATAACTTTGGCCATCTACTACAATAGTATTGTGTGCCCTTGAGGAGGTAAGATACTCTCTATACTTATTTCCCCACATATAATTAAACCAACCCGGATCAATAAATACATCATATCCTTTTGTATAGAGCATAAATGACAAATCGTCACTGTGCTTATGACTGCGTGAGGAATAACCTGACTTAAACAATAACCACGTGGACTCCTCCATTCTTTCATTACACCAGTGTTCACGATAAATGTAATACCCTGACCTTTTAAATATACCTACATTTGAAGTAGGGGACTCACCCCTTATCCCTCGTGTCGCTGCATATGTTAAACGTGGATTATGAAATAAATCTTTATCCTGTGCTAATTGTAAATAAGCACTTAAACTGCCATCCGTATCACCAACTTCCGCCATTCTTCCATTTGGCTTCAGCATATATACCATAAATTCCGCTGCTTTAACTACATCTTCATATAAATTCATACCGAACTCATCATCAAATTGTACTAGAAACTCAGCTATTTGTTTAAATAGTTGCATAACTATAACATGGTAACCAGGTGAGTTTTCAACATGTACATTTTCATTATTAAAGGCAAAGTCCTTCTGATCTTTTAACCTTATTTTTGCCTTTTCAACCCATGCCTTACTATTATCACGGTCATTTATAAAGCATGCACAATATATTAAAGCTCTATCTTGAAAGATGCCATGATTATTGCGCTTAAAGTAATTTTGGTCATCATAAAGAAAAAGACCTTGTTTGACTAATGTTACTTTTATGTCATTTATTAATTGTTTATTGCTATAACATTCCCGTATCACAGACAAAGCAAAAAAAATGATATTTTCTGTTCTAAGTGCAACAGCATGATCATTCCATAAGTAAGGGTTGTCAACACTAAATACATTATTGCTATAATCTAGCCAACTGTAAAAAATCTTTATAGCTCTATATAAATACTTACTAGCCGTCTCTCCCGACTCATTTACTTTTAATAAATATGCGGCACATAATGGTACTAACATACTAAGTCCTTGTAAATTCATCTGAAATGAATTAGGGGATTGAGTTGTCTGAACTCCCCAATCAAATTCATTTATATCATATTTTAAAAATCCATCCACAAACCTTTTGCTAATTGTAAAAACAATCAACTGACCGTCCATAATTTTCTCTGCATATTCAATATATACTTCTGGTTTAACGGCAAGTAAATACTCTTTACCAAGATTGAACTCATTAATGGTAAAACCAAAATCACATGATCTATGTGAAAACCTCATTAAAATCCCCCTCAGAAAACAATTCTGTTTGTAACACTTGAATATCTTCTAGCATAGACTCTGATTTTTTTTTATACTTAGGATACCATCTTTTTGTTATCTCATGGTAGTTCTCAGCAATCACTTTTGAAAGCATGTTTTCAGTTGTACTATTAATTCTTTTGATAATTTCAATTGTAAGTGCAGTCAAATCATTTTCAGGGCTTGCTTTTCTTAAGCAAAAGTCATAAATACTTTGCAAAATAATATCCCGATCAAAGTATGCCTTTCGATTAAAAGTTTGAGTAATGGATAAGTTCTGATCATCTTCACGTATCGTTCGAAAATGAATAATATAAGGACAAACCACAATTTTTTTGGAGTAGAACCAAGTTTCTAAAGAAGGAGGTATATCTTCATGGTAAACATTATCCAAAAAGCGAATTCCATTTTCTTGAAATAACGATAATTTAAATATACGATTAGTTAAACTCCCTGTGAAAAAATCATAAGATGGTATTAATCGAATGTTGGAATAGGGGTATCTTAAATAATTTTTGATTCTCGATTCAATATACTGGACAGGGTGTAATTTACCGTTTGGTCCTTTTTTTTGAAACATTCTCCCTAGTGCCATATCAGCATTATTACAATCAATACAGTTGTACATGTTTTCAAGCGCATTTAATGGATAAACATCATCCGAATCTAGGAATGTAATATAAGTTCCTTCTGCAATATCCATTCCGGTGTTTCTCGCGGCTCCAGGGCCGCTATTTATATTATGGTTCAAAATTTTAAATCTGGTATCTTTACGTGCGTATTTTTCCGCTATAAGCATCGAATTATCCGGGGTACAATCATTTACAATCAATACTTCAATGTCTTTCATGGTCTGACTCTCAATAGAATAAAGACATTCGTCTAAGTAGTTTTCCGTATTATACACAGGTACCACAACACTTATCTTTGGCGCCATATTTATTCCCCCCATTGAAGTTTTACCAAAGAAGATTTCGGACATGGGTTAAGAGCTATCTCCTTAAGAATAATTTGAGCATCTGTTTTTATTTCAACTACAAATATAAAATAACTCGAACCTTCTTTTTTCCTTATAGTAGTGCATCCCGTTTTTAATAACTGATACGATCCCAAGTAAGTGTCCTCATCGTCATAAAACGAACATAAAATCCTAACATCACCTTGTGTGATTGCATTAAAATATATACGAATTATCCCTTCGTAATCACAATATTGGTCAATCGGTATTTTTTTTCTTAAATTAATTTTAGTCACTTTTTTTATATTGGTTGTAGTATATACCCCAACATTCCCATCTAATGTCATATACTTGTGCAGGCTTTGTTGAACTGTATTAATAAGATTGAATAAATACTCCCCTTTAATTGATAAAGGAATATCGTAATATCTTGGTTCAGGGCTAATCAAGTCGCTAATTTCGTTCAGCCCCTTCATAGACATGCCTTCATTTATCTCAATATCATCAACTAATGTACAAGTTTTAAAAACATATCCTTCACAAAAGTTGAATGGATCAACGGATAAGCACGGTATTCCTTCAATTGTTACATCATGCACAAAATCCTTATTAAAGCCAATCTGTTTTATATAGTTTACTGAAATAATGGATCGATCTATTTTTAAATAGTCGGTAATTACATATTTTTTCTCATCATTTTTTATTTGGAATGCATTATTTCCATAAGTATAATAGCATCCTTTACCAACCGCTGTTACTTTCTCATATTTCAAAGATAATGATAAATCAGTCAAATAATTCCTACCATAATAATTATTAGGGCTCAGATACGCACAATAATCAGAATCCTCAAAGATTTTTCCTGACATCATGTTCAGAGGATTGACCTCAATATCTGAGTCGTCAATTTGATTTGCTATAGACGACCGGTTATCAGAAAACATTATTAATCTTTTATGGTTATAAGTTTGTCTCTTGTATGCTGAAATGACTAAAGTAGCCTCAGATAAATCTTTAACTATACTGTAAACAGCAATTCGGGGAGCATTTATTTTAGGCTTAGTTTGATATACGACTTCATAAATAAACTCTATTCTTTCCTTATATGTATGCTCACTTAATACTTTTCGTAATGCTGCTAACCGAGTCTTATCTAATAAGAGCTGATCATTTAAGAGTGCTTGTAATCTCTGTTGAAAATTTTCGTTGTTTTCATATTGAATTATCAAATCTCCAAAAAGAGTCCTAAGTCCTTCACATTCATTACTTACAACTAAAGTATTACATGATAAAAGCTCAAATGCTCTTCTTGCTTGCATGGTTGAAGAATGTTTTACAATATTAAGAGTAATCCCCATTGTATAACTTTTGTAAGCAATATCTACTTTCGATGGAGGAAGTGATCCTGCAATATATTTTTGAAACTTTTTAGGATACATATAGTCTTCATTTCCTGGATAAGGATTACGATCATAAATGATTACATCCCCATACTTAGTTAAGCACTCCATCATGCTTTCAAAGTCTTTTTTTCTCTCTTCCCGCTTATTATAATAAGATCCAGCAAAACAAGCTGCTTTAACACGTTCATATTTCTCTATAGGTGAGTAAATCTGAACACAAGAAGCAAACGGCATACAATATACTTGTTCATGTCCTAATAAACGCTTATATAATGGAACACAATCTAAATCTGTCGTCAATACATAATCAAAATAAAAAGCAACATGCAAAAAGGTGGTGAAATGGACGGGATCCTCTTTATTCCAAAATACTGTTGGCACGGCATTAGAACGACACCACTCAATCAAATTTAAAAATTCATCTGAGGGTGTGGGTAATAACTTTTTTTTCCATGAATTATTAAATCCATTCCAAATTGACTCTACAAATAAAATATGAGGCCTGAACTCTTCAATTTGCTCTTTCCAATTTGTACAGTCCAGATTTAAGAAGTTACACTCATAGGGAAAAAACAATTCACTTAACTCATCCAACATACCGGCAATTCTTAAGTCTGAAGCGACCTTAACTGGTGGTTTGTTTGCATCAATTCCAAATATTAGCACTATTAATACCTCTCCCATCTAGCTAGTTCTTCGAACGTTTTTTCTTTAAGAATCTCCCAATTTTTTTTGCAGTGCCTTTTACACCAAGTACAGCATAATAATAAGCAAGTTTTTTAGTAGGATAGAGAATTTTCGATATAAAAGTAGATTGAGTCGATAAAATAATAGGGAAATGATCATATGAAGCCCTTGAAACGTTCAATTGATTTACTTTTGGGTTTTGCACTGGCTTATCAGTCTTATATCTTTTAGAAGTTTGGGAGTTACCTTTGGATACCATCAATTCTAAGTTTAATAAGTCTAATTCCTTTCGCAACTTCCTGTTTTCTTCTTTATACAGTCTACAAAGTACTTTAAGCTGCGTCTCATAACCATCGTTTATTTTTCGACTCGCATTATATTCATTTGTCATTCACTTATCTCCTTTGTTAGTGTAAACACTTAAAAATTTTCAGGTATTCTCTTTTTGTATTTCCAATATCTTATCGTCAGTTTGGTGAGTTTCGCATTACGGATCAGATTATATTTTTGTTCTAAATCTAAGTACTTTGCCTCTAATTGATAATTTTGATGCACTACCGATTTGTAATGCTTCAGGGTTTCTTCTTCACTGTCTAATTGTTCTAGTAAGTCTTTATTTTTTTGATCTATGATTTGTTCTAATTGTTCTATTTTTTTTTTAAGTTCTATATTTTCTCTTCGCAAATCAAGCAAAAGATCGATTGAGCAATCTGCTTCCGATACCATTTTTTCACTCCTCAAACCTTACCAAAAGTTTTTCAAGAAAAACAATAGTTCTTATAGTTCCCAAAAAATCCCACATTAGAACTCTTATATCCAGACGCCTTGTTTAGCCGGGCTTAAAAGTACAAATCTGCTTTGTCTTTACTTACCGTTATCTCATTTAGCAAAGACTCCTCAACGAGTTGAACCATAAGTTTCAGTAAGTGATTTGACTCATGTCATACAATAGGAATTCTAGCGCCACTTCATCCAACAACTTCATATATTTCTCCTTTATTATTCTGTTTATATTGGTATATATTGCCAAAATTAACCACTTCCAAGCCTGATCTTAACTGTGATTTAACTATATTTTTTGTATCCAACAGCATTGGAGATCGCATTAACTTCGCTATCTTATTATGGTCTAAATTCTTAAATTCCTTGTGATCGGCCAATACTAATATGAGATCCGCATCAGTGACAGCTGTTTCCTCATCTACAAATTCAATATGGGAAACATGCGGATCGTATATTGATAATGTATAACCCTTTTCTCTAAGGAGCTCTATAATTTCTAGTGCGGGAGATTCACGCATATCATCTACGTTCCCTTTATAAGTTACACCAAATACCGCAATCTTGGGGGAATCTATCCCTTCTAATAGTTCACTCGACAGTTGCACTACAAATTCCGGCATACTGTTGTTTGTATCTCTTGCAAGTTTAATGATATTTGCATAAACAGGGGATTTTGCGTAAATAAAATAGGGATCCACCGCTAGACAATGTCCTCCCACACCGGGGCCCGGGCTGTGTATATTTACTCTTGGATGTTTATTCGCCATATTTATAACATCCAGCGCGTTTATATCTAGATCGTAACAAATTTTAACCAATTCATTTGCCAACGCAATATTCACATCTCTGAATGTATTCTCCATACACTTCGACATCTCGGCCGTCTTAGCTTCTGTCTTTATGATCTCCCCTTGTACAAATGTGGAATAAACGTCGGCTGCAGCTTCTGCGCATTTTTCAGTTACTCCACCTACAATTCGATTATTATAGATTAATTCTTTTAATATTTGTCCGGGAAGTACTCGTTCGGGACAGTGTGCCAGATAGACATCCTTTCCTGCCTTAAATCCACTGTTTTCGAACAAGACTTTAATATGATCATCCATAGATCTCGGAGAGATTGTAGATTCCACAATAATAGTATTTCCTTGTTCCAAGTAGGGAATAACGGAATGGCACGCACTTAACACATAGGACAAGTCACAACTCATATAAGAATCGTTATTGTTTGGAGTAGGAACTGCAACAATAAACACATCTGCCTTTTCGGGATGCAAGGAAGCCTTAAACATCTGAGAATGAACAGCATCTTTAATTAATTCCGCTAGCCCAGGTTCTTCAATATGTATGGAGCCGCTATTCAATGTCTCAACAATGTTTTCATTTACGTCCACTCCAACAACTTGATGTCCATGACTCGAGAACATTGCTGCAGTAGGTAAGCCAATATAACCAAGACCTAACACACAAATTTTCATATTAATCCCTCACATCTACATTTTCATTTTAAAAGTCTATTTAATAAGCTCAGATACTCAGATGACCTTTTAATCCATGAATTTTCATTTAAAAAGGATTCGTTAACTCCAGTATGATCATTCGATTCAGAATATTGTAAAACAGCTTTCTCAAATTCTTCGTAACAAGAATAAAATTGCAATTGGTTATAATCAAATTTATCTATTTCTGTCCAATAAGTACTTATTATTCGTTTATTTAAGCCAATATATTCGTAAAGCTTCACAGGATCAACAGCCCTAATAAGTTCATTGACCTGGAATGGCAATAACATGATATCTCCGGAATAGATATAGTCCATAACGTCCTCATGGGGAATAACCCCTGCAAAAATGATGTTGTTTGGCAACTCTTCAGGCTTGTATTCGCATGGACCTATTAAATAAATTGAATAGTCTGGGTATTGCTTCGCAAAAAAAATAATGGTCTCCCAATCGAGCCAATGACTAATCGTTCCTATATAAACTAGGTTGGGTTCAACCAGAGCCCTTTTTTTAGGTACTCGCTTAAACGTGTTCTCATCCACTGCATTTGGAATGGTCGTAATAGCCAACCGACAGTCTTGATTTCTGCGTTTCAATTCAAGCGACAATTGTTGAGAGCTTGTAATTATTGCGTCTACTTGATTAAGAGTGATGCTTTCTTCTATAATCATTCTTTCTCGAAGCCTGCCGCTATAAAAAAAAGGCATGTTATCCATACACTCGTATACAAGTACAGCTTTCTCTTTTTTGCACTCTGGAATGTATTGATGCTGCAAAGGGCCTGTCAGTATAATAATATCGTATTCACGGTGGTTTAATAGCGTTTGTATATATTTTACGTTTATCATTTCAATAGCTCTCAGCTTAAGCGAGAAGGGGAGAACATAAGTATCTATAATATTTAATTTTCCTTTACTAATCTTTTTTACTACGCCTTTGCCCAACGGTGTTAGGGAAAGAAAATCCACCTCTACATCTTGTAACGATAAATACTCGGCTATAAATTGAGGTCTCTGCTTAATCCATCTCCAACTAACAGTAGAGAAATATAAAATTCTCATATTTCACCTCTTACAGCATCAAAGGCAATTAACATTTTGCACTCGCTTTATTTATTTTTTTCCATATTTCGATATTCTTTAATGACCTCTTTAGAATCTCCGACTTTTACTACCTGTCCCTGTTCTAACCAAAGCGCACGATCACACAACTTTTCCACTTGGCCTAAAGAGTGAGAAACAAACAGTACGGTAGTTCCCCCCTCCATCATAGATAGAATTTTCTTTTCTGATTTTTCTTTAAAGTTCATATCCCCTACGGCCAACACTTCATCCACGATTAGAATCTCAGGTTGAACTACTGTAGCAATGGAGAAACCTAGTCTGGCTTTCATCCCGGAAGAGTAGTTTTTTAATGGAGTATGGATAAACTTACCTAGGTCAGAGAACTCAACAATTTCGCTTAATTTCTCATCAATAAATCTTTTAGAGTACCCCAGCAGCAATCCATTCAGTTTTATATTTTCAATGCCAGTTAGCTCCCCATTGAAACCGGCCCCTAATTCTATTAAAGGGGCAATGTTCCCTCTTCTAGTAATCGTTCCGGTAGTAGGCTTTATCACCCCGGCAATAATCTTTAATAGGGTACTTTTTCCGGCACCATTATTCCCAATAATACCAAACACTTCACCTTTTTTTACGCTAAAACTTACATTACGAAGAGCAAAAAAATCTTCATATCTAATTTCCTTTTTCATCTTTTTTACAAAAAAATGTTTAAAGGAATCAACTCGTTCTGTAGCCAAGCGATATTTCATTGTTACATTAGATACCTCAATAACTATTTCATTCATAGTATACCTCTGTCTCATAAATGATAAATAAAACGATCCTGTGACTTATAAAATACATATAAACCCAGAACTCCATATATAAGCATATATGTGATGCAAAGCAGATGCGACATAAAATCAGGAGCAACACCATACATCATAACATCTCGAAACATATTCACGATTGTGAACAGAGGATTTATCATTATTAACGGCATATATTTCTCAGGAATAATAGACGCAGGATAAAAAATTGGCGTCATGTACATTACAACCATTAATATAATTGAGTAAAAATGTTTCATATCTTTAAAAAACACGTTTATTGAGGCTAGGATTAATCCTATGCCTGCTGAAATGATTAATAAATATACCATAGGAAAAAGAAACATTAAGTTAATCCATCGAAACTGAAGTCCGGTAACAATCATTACTGCGCCAAGTGGGACTAGTGCCACAAATGTCGTAATAAATGATGAACACACACGCGATAACGGGAAGAAGTACTTTGGAACATATACTTTCTTTATTAATTGACCATTTGCATATATTGAATCCATTGCAAAATTTGTAGCTTCTGAAAAAAATTGATATACAATTCGACCAATCAAAACATAAACGGCAAAATGCGGAATTTCATTTTTAAACAAGGTTGCGAATACAATACTTAACACGACCATCATTAATAGAGGATTTAACATACTCCACAAGATCCCCAATACGGAGTTACGATATTTTAGTTTTATATCTTTTCGGACTAATTCGAAGAATAAATCTTTATATTTAAATAAATTAATTAGATATTGATTCATTTTGTCTCCCTTAGCTATATTTATAGTATCGTCTTCCATCATTTTAATTGAAGGCTCAAAGTCCAGATAAACGCCAATGACTCCAAAGCGGTTTGGATAGCGGCTTGGAGTCCATCATCTTATTCATGCTTCTTGTTGAAAATATAGCAACTAACGAAAATACGCCACTCTTATGTTGATTTTTCCATATCTTTGTCGTCTTATACATTATATCGCAAGGTGGCTACATAAAATAATATCAAGTGTCAAATATTTAGCTCCAATCTCTATATTTTAAATTTTGGTCTTGGCCCCCAAGAAGCGGTCAAATGGAAGTTCTCAACCACCTATGCTATTATTATTTAAGGTAATTTACTAGCAAAGGAGAATAACTTTGTCTACATATGGCTACGGGACTAAAAGACCCAAACAAAAAAACGACAAAAGTAACCATTTTTCTCTTGCTCAATGGGGAGCAATAGTCACTCTTATTTTATTCCTAATCTGGTCACCTTTTCAGTTTGGACTATTTAACGCTCAAGACACCTACTTTGAAAATCCAATTTATTGGTCTATTCTCATTACTTCTATTCTAGCATTTTTGACAGCAGGAATCCTATTTCAATTGAAAAAAACAAATGATGACCAATCTGTCTTGCTTTCTCTCTTTGTATTTTTACTGCCATTAACCTACGGAGTTTCGTCATTTTTTGCAGCTTCCAGTTATTTGGCGGTAAATGCGATTTTCATTATGTTAACCTATGCCGTTTTCTTCGCTCTTTCTAAACTAACAACAGGCGAAGAGAAGATTAATCGTATAATCCAGATTACGTTAACAGGTTCCGCCTATGCCGTAGTCTGGTTCGGATTGATGAACTGGCTTGGAAATGGGAAACTTGCGGTTGCATTGATTGGCTGGTTTTCTAGGCTTAATGCAGATGGACTATATCAGCAAGCGATTTGGGTAGATGCGAATGGACCGCGTCTTGCCTCGGTGTTCCAGTACCCGAATACGTATGCGGCCTATTTGATGGCATTCTTGTTTGTGGCCGTGTTCTACTTAACGACAAGCCGTAAGGCCGTTAGTCATGCGGTACACGGTTTTATGCTGGTACCAATTATTCTATCCATTTTATTAACCCTGTCTCGTAGCGGTCTGGTCTTACTGCCAGTGGTATTTGTTTTAGTTCTCTTATTTATAAAGCCGGCACGGCAGATTCTATGGATTGTCCATCTGGCAATCAGCGGCGTCGCGACATTCGTTATTTTGAATACCGTATCCGATATCGGCAATCAAGTACATCTGAACGGAGCAGATGTTTCCTCCTTGAAAGGATGGCTTTATATTTTTGGAGCATCCGCTCTATGCGCTGTATTGTGTTGGATTGTACAACGATTCCTTGCGCCATGGTTGGAAAATAAACTGGAAAACTTCTCAATGAAAAAGTGGGCCAATGCTCTCCTCCCTGTAGGGGGAACCATCCTTGCTGGAGTGCTGTTGTTCTTTTTGCTAGGAACCGGTCTAAAAAATATGCTGCCGGAAAGCATCTCTTCACGTCTTAGTTCAATCAACTTCCAGCAGCACAGCGTGCTTGAGCGGATTACATTCTACAAAGATTCGATGAAGCTGGTGGCAGACTATCCAGTCTTCGGTGCAGGCGGCGGCGCTTGGAGCGCGTTGTATGAAAAGTACCAAAACAACCCGTATGAATCAGCCCAAGCTCACAGCTACTACATGCAGTATCTCGTTGAGACCGGATTTCTCGGCTTCCTTATATTAATTGCTTTTCTCGGAATCGTTTATTGGAAGTACATACAATCGTTCCGGAACGCGGAAGAGACGAAGCGGAATGGCTATTTCATGTATTTCATTTTAGCGACAAGCATCTTGGTACATAGTGTGATGGATTTTAACATGAGCTATGTTTATATCGGGATTATTGTCTTTATTAGCTTGGGAGGAATGGCGGCATCAATTTCAACGGAGCCACTTAAGAAAATAAAGCCAGGTACATTTAAAGCGGCTGCGGCAAGTATTCTCGGAGTCTGTGGAGTGATAATGTTCATCACTTCTCTCTTGTTTATTCAAGCTTCCAGCTCTTATGCGAAAGCGAGAGCGGTCCTGAATGAAACGAGCAATTTTAATCAAACAATGGACTCATTAAATAAGGCTCTAAAAATACGGGGAACCGTACCTGAATATGCTGAGTTTAAAGCTGCCTTGTTCCAACAAGTATACGCACAGCAAGGAGACGAAGCCTTTTTTGCTGAAGCGGAGCATACGTTACGACAGGCGCTGGAAAAACAACCAGGAAACCGATTATTGCTCTTACGATTGATAGAGCTTTATAAGCAAAAAGGAATGGATTCGGAACTTTATAAAGTCTACTCTGAAAATGCTGAGCGCTTCCCGTGGGATATGGAATGGTACGACAAGTATATGGATGCTGCCTTGCGCCAAGGGATGATCGTTTATAACGAATCTCCAGAAAAGAAAAATGAATACATGGATGAGATTATTGCCGCATTGCGCCACGTTGAACAAGGCGTAGAACATCTCAAAACTTTGCCGGAAGGACAGCTTCAGGGGCGAGAATTCAGGGTAACGACCACGATGGCCATGAATGCTGGCCGGGCCTACATTATGAAAGGCGACCCCGGGCAGGGAGCGGAAACAATGAAGCCATACCTCAACGAGGATCTTTCGAGTGCGGATAATAAGGAGCTAGCCCGCTGGTATGTAGGAGCGACTCTCCAGAGCGGCCAAGTCGATCAGGTATGGTATGATAAGTTGCTCAGTGTGGATCCAGAAGAAAAAGAGCGAATTGAACAAGTTGCTGAAATGCGATTTTTAAAACAGTAATCAATAGAAAACGGCCCGGAATGGGCCGTTTTCTATTTTGTTTTTTGATAAATATAGTGGTGTGGCTCCTTTATAAGGTCTTTTAAATATTTCAGGAGCTCATCTCGCAAATCAGGCCGTTGCAGAGCATAGTGAAGGGTCGTTTTGATAAAGCCCAGCTTCTCTCCGACATCATGCCGCTCCCCTTCAAAGTGATAAGCCAGCACTTTCTCCTCTTGGCTCAGCTCGGCTATGGCGTCCGTGAGTTGAATTTCGCCGTTTACTCCCTCTTTCTGCTGCTCCAGCAGTTCAAAGATACGCGGTGTAAGGATATAACGTCCCATAATGGCCCAGTTCGAAGGAGCTTGTTGGCGGGCAGGTTTTTCAACGAGCTGTTTTGCACGAAGCAGCCGTTCGTTTATTTGATCGCCTGCAACGACGCCATAACGCGATACGTCTTCCCACGGAACAGGCTGAACCCCCACGATGGGCGCTTCATGTACCTCGTACACGTCAAGCATTTGTCTAAGACAGGGCGTACTGGCTTCAACGATATCATCCCCCAGCAGGACGGCGAACGGTTCATTGCCTATGAATTTGCGGGCACACCAGATGGCATGACCCAAGCCGCGCGGCTCTCTTTGTCTTATGTAATGGATATCTGCCAGTTCAGACGGTTTTTGTACTTCTTCCAGCAGGGCAAGTTTGTCTCGTTCACGAAGCATATACTCCAATTCGAAAATGGTATCAAAATGGTCCTCGATCGCACGCTTGCCTTTTCCCGTAACGATAATAATATCCTCAATCCCCGATGCGGCCGCTTCTTCGATGATATATTGAATAGTCGGTTTGTCTACGATAGGAAGCATTTCTTTTGGCATTGCTTTCGTCGCCGGGAGGAATCGGGTTCCAAGTCCCGCAGCCGGGATAATCGCTTTTCTGACCTTCACGAAATTTCCCCTCTCTACTTCATTTCTATTCGAAACACCGGTTTCTTATATTGGTTACGCCTATTATATCGCAAAAACGGTAGACTCGCTTCATAAGGAGCTATAGGTGGAGAGTAAAACCCTCCTTCTTAACAAAAAAGCAGGAACCCACGTAATACAATGGTTCCTGCTCTAAGCATTTATTTTACTTCACCAACTGCCCGCGCGTCACGCCGAGCTGGTTCGTCGCCTTCAACGTGCGCCACACTTCGGTGCCGCTGATCTCGGCACGGAGAGCGCGGCCGTACAGGTCGATCACTTGATGAACCTGTTCCGGCGTCTCCTCCAGGAATTCGACGCGGTAGCTGCCTACGCCCAAGTCCAGGAAGTGGCTAATGTACTCGGCGCCAGACTGCTCAATGGCGTTGTAGACCGTGTTGCGGCAGCCTTCATCCACCCGGACCGGGTGGGACATGCCGATGCGGTCGCGCAGGGAGACGCGGTGCTCCTCGCACGGGCGGCCGCAGTTCGTGTAATCCGTCCCTTCGCTAAGGAAGGTGCAGTAGACGCAGTGTTCGGTATGGAACATCGGCAAATGCTGATGGATTACAATCTCCAGCAAGGAGGTGTCGCTATGTCGCAGCATATCGACCATCTGCTGAATGTTCAGGTCATAGGACGGCGTGATGCAGTCCAGGCCCGAAGCGGCGAACAGTTCCACCGTCTTATGGTTGGCGACGTTCAGCGAGAAGTCGCCGATAAGCCGCGGGAAGGCTTCGCCCCGCTCGGCGGCTTCGGCCTTCGCCTGCATGTAGAACTGCAGCGCGCCGGTATTGCGGACAAGCACCGCGTCCGGCTTCAGCTTCAGGATGTTCCGGTGGTAGCCGTTTTCGCCGGGCATATGGATGCGCGGCGTGACGAGCGCGATCGGCTTGCCGGCAGCGCGGCACGCCTCGATGGCGGCCGGGAACTGCTTGATGAACTCGAAATCGGCGTAGATGAGTTCCGCCTCCGTATTCACGGCCGCCTCCACTTGCGCGAGCGAGCGGCACAGCGCCGTCAGCCGCGCTTGGCCCGGCTGCACCGCCGTGTGCTCCCGCACCGCGCCGCCGTAGACGTCGACGTCGCGGCGCTCGTATACCGGCGGCTTCGGCCGCTCGCCCGCGAGCAGTTCCACCGCCCGGCGGCGGACCGCATTCAGCTCTCTCATCGGCACGATAACGTCGCCTTCCAGGGCGGCGTCCAGCCGCTCGAGCTGATACACCGTTCCGCCAAGGCGGCCGAACTGCTCCTCCAGAAGCGCCTGATCCATCGGGCGCTTCTGGGCCGCTTCCAGCGCCAGCTCCGAATCCACCTGCACCGTCGTGCCCTTCGGCACGTCGGTCCACCAGGTGCGGAGCGGCTCGCCGGCGCGGCCTTCCACGCGCACATGCACGGGGAACACGCGATACGGCTTCTCCGTCTCGAACGTGGCCCGCATGCGCTTGTCCAAGACCGGGTCGCTCGTCTTCCAAATGCGATCGCCGACCTTCACCCGCCGCAGGTCGACATCGTGGCGTCCCGGCACAATGTCGACCTGCCAGCCCTCCTGCGCCTCGCCGTCCAGCTTGACGCCTTTGCGGCGCAGGTCGTATACGCGGCCGCCCTCCTCCTTCTTCGTCGGGTCGCCCGCGTCAAAGCCAATCCCGTCGCCGCGCTTCAGGGGCGCCTCCAGCTTGCACACGACCCCGTCGCGCAGCACCTGCTCGACACGGCCGAGATAGACGCCGCGGCTCTTCGGGAACGTGCCGTCCACGAGCTGCTTATTGTTCGTCCCCTTCAGGAAGCCGTGCGTGAAGCCGCGCGAGAAGCTCTGCTGCAGCTCGCGCACCTCTTCCTTCGTCGGTCCCGTCCAGCGGCCATCGAAATAATCATCGATCGCCTTCCGGTACTTGCCGACCACATTCGCCACATATTCCGGCTGCTTCATGCGGCCCTCGATTTTGAAAGACGTCACGCCCGCTTCAATCAGCTCCGGCACCAGATCGAGCGCCGCCAGATCCTTCGGCGACAGCAAATACGTCACATCGCCCATCGGCTGATGCTCGCCGTCGACCATCATGTCATACGGCAGGCGGCACGCCTGCGCGCATTCCCCGCGGTTCGCGGAGCGACCGCCCCACATTTCCGAGGTAAGGCATTGTCCGGAATAGGACACGCACAATGCGCCGTGCACGAACACCTCCATCGGAAGCTGCGCCTCGGCCCCGATCTTCCGGATCTGCTTCAGATTGTTCTCGCGCCCCAGCACGACCCGCTCCAGCCCGTACGGCTTCGTGAACGATGCCGCCTCCGGCGACGTAATCGTCATCTGCGTCGAGCCGTGAATCGGAAAATCCGGCGAAATCTCGCGAATCAGCTTCACCAAGCCGAGATCCTGCACGATGACCGCATCGACCCCGGCCGTAATGCAAGCATCAATCAGCTCCTTCGCATCCGCGAGCTCATTTTCAAATACGAGAATATTGAACGTCAAAAAACCCTTCACGCCATAGCTGTGCAAAAACGCCATAATCTCCGGCAGCTCGTCCATCTGGAAATTGTTCGCGCGCGCCCGCGCATTGAACTTCTCCACGCCGAAAAAGATAGCGTCCGCCCCATTCGCCACCGCCGCCCGCATGCAATCCCAGTCGCCCGCAGGCGCCAGCAGCTCAATATCTTCACGCCGCAGATTCCGGGGCGCCATGCCCGCTTCCTGCATCGCGGCCTTCACGACATCTACGGCTTGTCTATCGTTATGTTGCTTGATTGTCGTCATTACGTTGACCCCCAACCTGAATTCTTCAATTCTGCCTGCTACCCAACAAGGCCAGACATCGAAGATGCCTTACATAGTATAGCGGTCTTTCGGCCAAAACTCCAGTAGCGGCGATATCTTCCTTCCCTGCGGTTGCGCCCTGTTAAGATGCGGCCGCCAGCCCTCGATCTGCCTTCTTCCGCTCCCTCTCCCCTCGCTCAGACACACCGCGTTCCTCCCGCACAACAGCCCCTGGACTACAGCCGGTTTTTATACTGTCCGAACCTTTTACCCCTGACTCCGCATAACACTAATAGGAAGACTTTGCTCCTGCCAAACCACAGCAATGAACAACCCATAGGGGACTTTTTCCCTGAGCGACGGGGAGATTGGCTAAAAGAAGCTCGAACACCTCCTCCGCAGCACCGAGGCCAGCCCCACAACAATCTCCCCCAGACGCAGCCAAAAAAGACGCCATGCCCTACGACACAGCGTCATCACTTCATCGATTAAAGCGTGGTGAACCGGAACGAGTCTACAACCTGTTTCGAACTCCTCCACTTTTTCTGGCGTGCGGGATACATCGTACATCGTCCAGTACAGCGTATAGACATACCCATCCTTGACGATCAGCAGCATATCCGGCGTCTAGGTGCTGTTGACGCTGATCGTCAGGCCGGTGAACTGCACGCGCATCGCCGATTGGCCCAGCCAGGCCTTCTTCCCCTTCTTCACAACCGGATCGACGGATCACTCTCGGACAGGAGAGATTCTTTCCAAAAGGCCAGCGCCTCCTCGACCGTAGCCACATGGTTCATCCACAGCATAAATAAGTGCTCGCGATGGCACCTTCCTTGCCCTTCGTCTCCAGCTTTTCCACAGCTCCCGCTGCCCCGCTAGCCGATCCGCCTCCCCGGCCCCTCCGCCCAGAAGCGAAAAAAAGCCCTTTGATATCTGCATCAAAGAGCCTGTCTGTTCGTTGTACGTATGTGTGCGGAGCTCGGAATCCCCATTGAAACCGCTTAACTATTATGTAGCTGTATGTTACCAACCTGAGATCATCTTCACGTCTGCAATCAAAAAGACAATCAAGCTGACAATCGCAAACCCAATCGCAAATTTATTGCGCGGACGCTGCTTGAGTTGACGGATTACCGCCCAAATCAAGATTAACGTAAACACGATCATAAAGACGTCAAAAAATTGAAACAGACTTTCGGTCTGTTCTGCTCCTTCGGCCAGAAACATGGTGCGACCTCCCTCTACACGCGCATTTTACCTATCTTTCCCTATGTTATATTTACCCAGCAAGAGTTGCAATACTTCTCCTCTATATTTAACAGGATTGTCACGAATTTTTCAAGTTTTTCGACGTGAATGCCATTTGCAGATGAACCATGTCACAGCATCTCCCCTCTTCCTCCCATTTATAACTCATCTAAATGGGATTCATTAGAAAAAATGATTTCTGTTTTTCTTGTCGCTTCCCAGGAAATGTGATACGATGTCACCAATCAATCCACACTATTTATATCGGAATTATTTATATTTGGAGAGCGGGGGATACCATAATGGCGTATGAACCGGTATGGATGCAGGAACCATCGAAGCTGAACAAGTTTGAATTTGTTAAGATGGAAAAGGACGGACTGGACGTCATCCGCGACATTATTGAAACCTATGCGGTGCAGGGCTACGAGTCCATACCGGAGGATGACAAAAACCGGTTTAAATGGGCCGGCGTCTACGAGCAAAAGCCGAAGGACGGCCATTTCATGATGCGCATCCGCATCCCTTCCGGCCTATTGAAGGCGGCCCAAGCCCGGGCCTTGGCCGAGATCGCCAGACTGTACGGACGCGGGCTGATCGATGTGACCACGCGTCAGGCCGTACAGTACCATTGGCTGCGCGTCGAGCATATGCCGGACATTTTCAAGCGGCTGGAAGCGGTCGGCTTGTACTCCTATGAAGCTTGCGGCGATTGTCCGCGCACGATTGTCGGCAACCCGCTTGCAGGCATTGACCCGGATGAGCTAATGGACACGACCGAATTAGTTAATGAGGTGAATGATTTCTTCCTGCTGAACCGGGATTTCTCGAACCTGCCGCGCAAGTACAAAATGTCCATTTCATCCAACATCTATAACAACGCGCATGCGGAGATCAACGATCTCGCCTTCACCCCGGCCACGAAGCTGATCGATGGACAGGAAGTGATCGGCTTCCACGCCTGGGTCGGCGGCGGATTGTCGGCGAAGCCGCACCTGGCGCAGCAGCTTGAGCTGTTCATCCGCCCGGAAGAGGTGCTCAAGGTCGCCGTCGGCGTCACGACCTTGTTCCGCGATTACGGCTTCCGCGAGAAGCGGCATCAAGCCCGCCTGAAGTACCTGATCGCGGCTTGGGGAATCGAGAAATTCCAAGCTCATCTGGAGGAGTTGATCGGCAAGCTGCCTTCCCGGGGCGAAGACCGGATTGTCGGCTGGCAAGCCGCCTATTTCGATGGCGTCCACCCGCAGAAGCAGCCGGGTCTATACTACATCGGCCTGAACGTTCCCGTCGGCCGGTTAGATGCGGATGAGCTCGAGCAGCTCGCGGACGCTGCGGAACGGTATGGCGACGGCTCGCTGCGCACGACGATGTCGCAGAATATCATCCTGACCGGCATTCCGGAGCAAGCGCTGGATACGGTGCTGGCGCTGCCGGTGCTCGGGCGCCTGACTCCGTATCCGCGGCCGTTCATGAGCCGCACCGTCTCCTGCACGGGCAACGAGTTCTGCAACCTTGCCATCGTCGAGACGAAGGAAAGGGCGCGGCGCGTAGCCCAATACTTGGACGATCATGTCGGCGATTTGAACGATAAAGTGCGGATTCATTTCATCGGCTGCCCGAACTCCTGCGGCCAGAAGCATGTCGCCGACATCGGCCTGCAAGGCTCGCTCATCAAGACCGAGCAGGGCATGGTCGACGCCTTCGATATCGCGGTAGGCGGCATCCTCGGTCCGGGCGCCCGCTTCAACACGGCGCTCAAGGGCCGGGTCCGGGGCGACGACGTGCCTTATGTCCTGGAACAGCTCCTCCGCTACTACAAGCAGGAGCGGAACGGACAGGAATCGTTCCACGCCTTCTTCCTCCGCGTCGGCGCGGAAGCCTTCCAGGCGAAGCTGACGGAAGTGCTCGCTTCCCCCGCACTCACGTCGTAACAGCCAAGCCCGGGGAGAAGTCGGCAATTGTTGCAGTCTATCTTCCTATTTATTTTTATCTATGGTTTTATTTTTATAGCGATATGTTTATTTGGAACAGTGCATGAATACACTAAAAAAGACCGCAGATGCTGGAACATCTACGGTCTTGCAATAGATTGTCATCTAATGCACGTTCAAAAAGAACGGTTTTCAGCACCAAGAAGGTTGCTTGAACTCGAAGAAGGAGCAGCGGAGTGTAGGCAGACTGCATGACAGCGGACTTCGAGAGTGAACGCAAGATTCGATGCCGAGCGACATCCTGAATTACGTCGGGATCAAAAGCGGACTTTTTGAACATCTTCTAGGCAGTCTACCATTTATGGAAGGTAGACCTCCACCGGCCGGTAAGCTCAGGGAGGTCTACTTCTTGAGATGGGCCGACCACCCTTAACGACCCTATTCTATTGCACCCACATTATACCACACTCTCATCCTTGTGCGAACATACATTCCGTATAGTCATAAGAGAAGAATAATCCCCCTCTTCCGCGCTCCCGGAATGAGGGGGTTTGTGCTATGATTCCAGCCCGATCTCATCGTAAGCGCGAACAATCGCATCCGCGGCGGCCGGCGCCTCAGCGAAAACGCGCTCTTCATCGATAAAGATATTCAGCGCCACGCCGGCGCTGCGCCCCATCTCCATGTCGCCGACCGAGTCGCCGATCACGGCCACTTCCTCCGGCTTTAAGCCGATCTCGCGGCAGGCCAGTTCGACCATATCCGGGAAGGGCTTGCCTCGCTCGACGCAATCGTCACCGATGACCGCATCGAAATAATGCCGAATCCCCATCTTCTCCAGATGCTGCTCCGACGGCCCCTGGTCATCGGCAGTGACGACGGCCAACGTCAACCCTAACGCCTTGCAGCGCTCCAGAAAGGCGACGGTGCCGGTAATCGGCACGATAGTGGCTTGCTCGAGCACCTGCTCGTTCGCCTTCTCGAAGACGGCGGTAACGCGCCGCAACGCATCATTCCACGCCACCCCCGTCCGATGCAGCAAATACGTCGCGATGCCGATCATTTGCGACGGAGAGCCCATCGCGAGCGCTCCCTGACGGTCATGCCTCCGAATCGAACCATCCTCTTCGATAATAACCCCTAATATATATCCAGGCTGCTCCGGCAGGGAGCCGCCCTCTTTTTTCAGCTCCTGCTCCAAGTCCTGAAGCACCTTCTCGGCCCACCAGCCCCACAAGCTCATAAATTGCAGCAGCGTGCCGTCCTTGTCGAACAGAATGCCGCGAACCTGGGCGCTGCGATCTCCGGCGCTCAACTGAACCATCTGCATCAACCTCTCCTCTGTATTGACAACTACATTCGGCGCTGGGCCATGTTTTCCTCTTTTCAAGCACTGCTTTTTGATAACTCATTCCTGCGCCGTCCCTTCTCTACGCCAACGACAAAAACAATCCCCCTCTCCCGTACAACGGGTGGAGGGGGATGCGGAAGCTTTAGCTCGCCAGGCTCGATACGTCCGTCAAGCCGAGCGCTTCGGGCAAGACTTGCTTGGCGTCTTTCAGCCATGTCCGGACTTCAGGTCCGAGCCGGAACACCCGGTTTGACGGCTTGTTCACGATCTGAGCCAATTCGGAATAAATCGGATAATCCTGCATCAATGCTTCGTAGACCTGATGCCGCGCAGGCAACAGATACTGAGGATATTGGCCGTCGCCCTGCGGGCGCAGAGCTTGCTCTACCGTATCCGCGGAAGCCATGACATTCGCCAGTTTTTTGGCCAGCTCCGGATGGGCCGTCTTGGAGTTCACGCTCACGACATCGCTGTAGAACAGAGGAATGTCCTGCCCGGCTGACGAGGAAATCGGCTTGAACCGGACTTGTTCCGCATAGTCGCCCATGCGCATCATCGACTCGCTGTAGCCGATGAAGGCTCTGCCGCTCCCTTGCGCGAACCACGACGCCCTTACATAAGCGTCGCCATCCTCGGGAACATACTGCGACGGCTTCTCCCCCGCCATATTGATTAACAGGCGCAAGCCGCGAATGACCTTGTCATTTAGGGGATCCAGCGGCGGAAGAAGGTCATATTCCGTATACTGGCCGGTCACATCGATAAGCGCCTCCAAATACATGCTTGCCTTCGTCGTCCCGCCGGCCATATTAATTAGCAAACCCTTATTCTGGGGAGGCGGAATCTGCTCGGAGTGGCTAGTTCCTATTTTTTTGTACAGTTCATAAATATTGTCGACTTGCCCTATCTTCAAATCGCCTTTACGGTAAAAAAGCAGGTTCGTGCATAAAATTTGCGGCAGACCGTAGACCTCGCCGTTGCGCTTCGCCCCTTGAAGAGCAAAAGGGAGCACATCCTCCGCCTGGTCGATATCTTGGCTGCCGAAGGGCAGGAGATACCCCGCATCGACAAAATGGCTTAAAAAAATCGAATCCAGGACGAACACATCCAAATCGTCCGGCGGATCCGCGGAGTAGGAATCCCAGTCCGTAAACTCCAGCTTGACGCCAGGCTCCTGCCGCTGCCACTGATCAAGAACGGCCGCCTGGAAACGGGCAGGATCCGGAACGTACGGGTAGATCGCCACCTTCAGCGTAATATCCGAAGACGCATCGGAATGGGCCGCCCCGGCTCCGGCCGGACTGACAACGACGAGCAGCAACGCCAGCATCACCATCAGTGGTTTGTAAATGAAGCCTTTTACCTTTGACATTTCCTTCTCCCCCGCTTCTATTAAAATGGAACGCGCTACTCTCACTTAATAGATTCGTTCTAACGGAAAATGCAAAGCGATTCCTCCGCCAAGGCATCCGCGATCCACCGGGGGTGCATCGCGAGTATAGGGTCCGGCAGCCGCTCCGCCTCGAAATAGTTCACATCCAACGTCTCGGCCCCCGTTCTGACAAGCGCTCCTCCCACCGTCTCACAGCGAAAGCAGGCCGTCACGAACTGAGTGGCTGCTCCATCCGGGTAGGTGAATACTTGCGACTCGGGATCGGAATAGAGGCCGACCAACCGCTTGACTTCCACCTGCAATCCGGTCTCTTCGCGGATTTCCCGCACGATTGCCTCCTCTACGCTTTCTCCCCGCTCCACATGACCCGACGGGAGGCCCCAGCAGCCGTTATCGGCCCGCTTCATCAGGAGAACCCTGCCTCGTTCGTCCATGACGATGCCCGCCACTCCAGGCTTGATATCGTCCGGCCAAGGAAAAGCCGGCGGGACCCAACGCTCGATACGCAGCTCTTCATCCCACAGGCTGCGCAAATCGGGAATAATCGCATCCGGCTTGCGGTAATCCCGGGCGGACGAATATCCGGTATGCGGCCCGCTGGATATAAGAACAGCCGAGATGCCTATCCGGTGTGCGCCTACGATATCCGCATCGGGGGTGTCCCCGAACATGACGGCCCGTGACCAGTCCTCCACATGCTGCAGCGCTTGCCGGAACATATAAGGGTAAGGCTTGCCTACGATATAGGGCGTCTTGCCCGAAGCCATCTTGATCGCTTCCACGGCCGTCCCGACCGCCATCATCGGGCCATCTGGCCCCGGAAAGCTCCAATCGGCATTGGTGGCGATGAACTGGGCGCCATTCGCGATGCGCGTCACCGCGCTTTGGATATCCCGCAGCGTCAGATCGTCACTCCAGCCGACCACGACGGCCTCGGCAGCGTTCACGTCCACAATGTCAAGTCCGGCATCCCGGCATTCCCTCTCCAAATGCTCGTCACCGAGCACATAGACAGACCCTGCCCGCCGTTCCCGAAGGCAGCATGCCGTTGCCCAGCCCGAGGAGATAACTTCGCCCTTCGCGGCCTCAATGCCAAGACGGTTCAGCCTGGCAGCCGTCTGCTCCCGCGTCATGCAGGGATTATTGGTCAGGAATCTGATCGTCTTCCCCCCGGAGCGCAGCCGTTCCAGCGCTTCGACCGCGCCGGGCAGAGCCTCGGGTCCGACATAGATGACACCGTCCAAATCAAATAAGAATACGTCAAATGCATCGAATAACACGTCGTTCCTCCTTACATTCACGCCTCTTTGACTGCCCGGTAAATAAGGAAGGGCGGATAATCCCGCTCCATTTTCCATTGATCGAACCGGTTGTCCTGCTCGATTCTTCTTAACTCATCCGGCGGAATATCGCGCAACGTGGGCTCCAGACACTCGATATGCCGGAAGCCGGCATCCTCCAGAAGCTCGCGGTACATCTCCTTGGGCCAATGGAAATCATGGAGAATCATATCCTCGCCGTTCGGAAGATGAAGCCATTCTTGCCGGGCTTCCCCATGCCCGTAGGCTTTCCCCGGAACCCCGTTGCGAAATGTCGAGAAATCAATCCCCGTCGAATCCGGATGCGTATCCAAGATGACATAAGAAGCGCCCGGAGCCAGCACCCGATGAATCTCGCTGATAATGCGCGCGATTCTCTCCTGGCTGCTCGTATTAATGAACACATAACAGGTCATGGCGCCATCCACCGAGTTGTCTTCCAGGAACGATAACCGATCCTGCTCGATGCGGCAGTAGTCGACCCGGGGGTGAGAGCGCTTCTGGATGGCGATATCGAGCATATGCCTCGATTCATCCACGGCGACCACTTGGACATCGGCCGTTTCCGCCAAGCGGTAAGCCACTTTGCCGGGACCGCAGCCATAATCCAGCACCCGCTTGCCCGCGGGAACGGTCTTCAATAGATCGAACACGAAGCGGAACCCCAACGTCTGCTCCAAAATGTCGTTATACGCTTCGAACTGCTTCGCCACGTCCTGTTCCTTCCACGACGTCTGCATCGTAATCCTCTCCCTATTTCTGTTGTTGATGCTCGAAAAGCGGCAGCGCCGCCTGATGCGGCCATTTGTAGTGAAGCAGCCGCTGATAGAGCGGACACAACGCACGGAGCACGGAAGCATCCGCCGGTCTCCGGTATGCGATAGACTGGTAGAAGCTGAACAGCAGCAGCACCTGCTGCCAGTAAGCAGGCAGATCCAGCGCCTCGATGTCCGGACCCGACAACGTGATGCGGTCTTCTCTCAAGAGCGATTCGTATTCCAGGACCGTCTCCAGATATGGCCAAGGATTGCCGGAAGGCATGACAGGAAATTCGTCTATCGGCCTCTGTATGCCGGTTGCGGCTTCAGCCAAGACTCTCTCCACCGCCTCGTCATCCGGCTGATAGATATGTACCGAACCGACAACATGATAGTAATCGCCCAGTTCGAGCCCCAATTCTCTCGCGAGCAGCTCCTGCATGAACGTGAACGAGAACACATCGCTGACCATTCCCCGGAACGCATCGTTCGCACGCATATAGGCGATCGCATACAGCTTCTCCTCCCGCACGAATAATTGCAGCCCCAACGTGCAGGATACATCGATATTGTCGGTGCCGAGTTCCTCGTTGGCGTCGAAAATTTGAATAAACGCCCGCTTGGAATCGGGATCATCCCGGCCCAGCAAGTGCGTAATTCGCTGCCATTGATTCACCTGGCCGGTTCCGAAGCGGAATATTTTAGGCCCGTATGCCGTTCCGGTAAGCGTCTGGCCGTTCATCGAGTACTCTCTCATTTTTCGATTGTAGTAGCCGATAAAGTCCAGATCGTCCCTGGCAGACAAGTACCACAGCGCCTCGGCAAAATTAAATACGATATTCGTGCGGCGGCTCGCCAAATAACAAACACGCTCTACGGGATTCGCAAGGGCGAATTGATAATTCAGCCGTTCGCGGCTCTGATGGCCTCGCGGGGCATTGCGGAACTGCGGCTGGCTGCGGACAGCGTCCAGCGTAGCCAGGTAAGCTTCGTGAAACCGGTCGAATCGCACTTGCCTCTCCCCTTTCTCCTATGAAATGACGAACATCCGCTCCAATTCCGACAGATAGTCTTGTTCCTCCCGATAGTAGAGGTACGTCACATTGGCCACCTGACCTAACCCCCGAATAAGGAAGGCGTATTCCATCCCCTCCTCCAGCAGCAAAATGATAGGTTTGCCGAAAGCGGAGGCCCACCCTATCTCGATGTGCGTCCCCGGAGAAGCCGGGCAGCCGGGAAAGGCGACGAACAGATCGCAGGCGCGTATTTCTTCGAAATCGATGGCCGTGCACTGATCGGGCGTCATGAAATCTTTTCCCCAGCCCTCGCGTTTATGGGCATTGTGAACATCATAATTTCTCGCTTCAAAAAAAGAGATAAGCTGAATCAGCTTGCGTTTTTCCTGCTCCTGCATGGTGCCTGTTTTCGTGTCTACCAAGCTCTTGAATGGCCCTGCCAAAAACAGCTTCTTCGTACCCGCTTCCTTCGCGACACTCATCTTGGATTCCACCTTCCCTAATAATAGAACGAGTCACTCCATACCCGCTCTGCCCTCTCCTATGGCTCGCCGCGGCTCGGCGACTCCCTTGGTCCTTGCCCGCCTACGGCCCCAACCGGCGGAAGCTGGCCGCCGTCCCCCGAATATCGTCCGCCCCGGTCAGCGCCGAGATGACAGCGATGCCATCCGCGCCCGCTTCCAGGACCGCTCCGGCGTTCGCGAGCGTTATCCCGCCGATGCCGACGAGCGGCACATCGATGCCCGCCGCCCGGATGTCTCCGATGATAGAGGGACCCTGCGCTTCCAGCGCATCTTCCTTCGATTGAGTCGGGTAAATGGGGCCGATGCCCAAATAATCCGCTCCCTGCTCCACCGCCAGCCGCGCCTCCTCGACCGTGTGCGCCGATACGCCGAGCATCAGGCCGCCAATGCGGGACCGCACGCGGTCGGCCCGCTCATCCTGCTGCCCGATATGGATGCCGTCGGCGCCAAGCTCCAGGGCCAGCTCCAGGTCGTCGTTCACAATGAACGGAACGCCGTACCCCTTGCATACCGCTTGCAGCTCGGCTCCCAGCCGCCTCCTGTCGTCGCCGGTCAATGCGCCTCTCCCCTTCTCCCGGTATTGCAGCACCGAGACGCCGCCCGCCAATGCTTCTTCGGCCACCTGAACCGGATCCATCCGGCAGTTCACGCTGCCGATGACCAAGTACAGCGGCAGATAGGCGCGCATCTGCTCCGGCCGGACTCTGCCCCCGCTCTCACCTTCCAACTGCACTCGCGCTCCGTTCCCAAGCTTCTCACCGTGCCTCGCCCATATGCCGCTCATAAACGCACCGCCTTTCTGCGGCCGTAAGCCCAGTGGTTGGTCGGCCCATGGCCTTGACCGATGCCAAGCGTCTCCTCCAGCGCCGCCTGGATGAACGCGCGGGCGGTTGCGACGGCATCGGCGACGGATGAGCCCTTGGCCAGTTCTGCCGCCATGGCGGCGGAGAAGGTGCATCCCGTCCCGTGCGTATGGCGGGTATGCACCCGCTTCCCGTGCAGCTCCGTGAACTGCGCACCGTCATAGAGCAGATCCGTCACACGCTCTTCCCCTTCGCTGTGACCGCCTTTGATAACGACATATGCGGGACCGCATTCGCTGAGCCGCTTGGCCGCTTCCCGCCGATCCTGCATCGTTCGAATCGGCATGCCCGTCAGCGCCTCGGCTTCGGGGATATTGGGGGTGACGACGAGTGCGTGCGGAAGGAGAAGTTCCTTCAACGCTTCGACCGCTTCCTTTTGCAGCAGCTCCGATCCGCCCTTGGCAATCATCACCGGATCGACCACGACGGCCTTCCAGCCGAAATGCACGATGCGGTCGGCCACCGCCGTAATAATCTCCTTATTGAACAACATGCCTGTCTTGACGGCGTCCGGAACGAGATCGGAACCGATCGCATCCATTTGCCCGATAACCGCCTCCGTCGGAATCGAATACACCCCGGATACGCCCAACGTATTCTGGATGGTGATGGCCGCAATCGCCGACATCCCGAATACGCCGAGTTCCTGGAACGTCTTGATGTCAGCCTGAATCCCGGCTCCCCCGCCGCTATCCGAGCCGGCAATCGTCAGTGCCTTGTAGATGGTCATCGCGCTTCACCTCCCTTTGCGACAGAGGGCTCGAACGGACGCACTTCCGTATGATCCTTCAGCGAATCCCGGTTCAAGCGGGACAGCTCGTCCAGCAGCGCAATCTGGAAGCTTCCCGGCCCGGCCGCATCCGTTCGCGCCGCCGCTTCGTACGCAGCCGCAGCGTAGAAGGCAAGCCCCGCGGCTCCCGCCAGCAGCATATCCCGCTCCACGGCGGCAAATGACCCCAGCACCGACGTCAGCAGGCAGCCCGCGCCCGTGACCTGCGCCAGCAGAGGATGTCCCCCCTTCACGATATAGCCGGCCTGTCCATCGGTAATGACATCCTCCGGTCCCGTAATGGCAACGACCGACTGCAGGCTCCGGGCAGCTCGAACCGCCAGCTCTACCCGCTCGTCTTCTGCCGAGTCCCCTGCATCCACGCCTTTGATAACGCGCTGTTCGCCAATCAAGTTCGCTAATTCCGAGGCGTTGCCGCGGACAAGAGACACTTGAACCTCGCGCAGCACGCGCAGCGCGGACGCCGTCCGATAACGCGTCGCGCCCGCTCCGACCGGATCGAGCAGCACAGGGACTCCATGGCGATTAGCCGCCTGTCCGGCGACGATCATCGACTCTATCGTATCCTCGGAGAGAGTGCCCAGATTGAGCACCAACGCCCCGGCGATGGCCGCCATATCGGCCACTTCCTCGCGCGCATACGCCATGACAGGCGACGCCCCCAGCGCGAGCAAGCCGTTCGCCGTAAAATTCGTTACCACCACATTCGTCATATTATGAACGAGCGGTCGATCTTGCCGCAGCTTGTCGATCAGCGCGGACACTTGATGTACCATCATATCCATCCAACCTTTCTCACGAGCGGGAGCTTGGCCAAGGCTGATAGAATCGAGTCTTTTCATAAATCGCTAGACCGATTGAGAAAATCCGTTGCAGGAAATTTATAGACAAAAGAACATAACGAGCACGAACATTCTTCTCGCTTGACGAGAACGATGGTTCCTCTCGCTAGACATGAGGTGATATGAAGCAGTATCAAAAAGAAGAGAGAAAAGATGAAAGCTGGACATTCGATTACAAATAACATATGCGAACAACATGCACGGCCTCCCATACATGTTCCCTCATGTTCGCTTTCCTACGCTGGCATTATCCAACAGGTTCAATCGGTCAACAACAGACTAGTTGTACTCTCAGCTTGCTTCCGCAGGCTCCCGCTAGTTATTTTGTTAATTTTGTACATTACTTATTTCCACTTCCATATTATAGGTTGAAAATGTAAAAAGCAACGACAGATTTGTGAAGGTGCAAAAACCGCCCTCCCAGATTGAGTCAAGAAAGCAAATCAACATAACCGGAGTGACGAAATCATCAAGCTTATACTTCCCTATCGGTCTCCTTACGGCCACTCTCCCCTTGCATCAGGCTTGCACTCGGTTAACTTTCGCCAACCTGCTACCGTCAGGCAATAACCATCTCTTATCTTTACTCTCCCATCGCGTCAGGCAGCTCCAAACTCTTACTTTTCGCATCCTGTTCCACCAGGCAGCTCCCGATTCTTTATTTTCGCATCCTGTCGCGCCAAGAAACTCCCGGCTCTTTATTTTCACATCCCATCGCGCCAAGCTGCTCCGTGCTGTTGTTTTCGCTATCCCGTCCCATCAGGTGTTCCGAGCTCTTTCTGCCATTATCCCATCGCATCAGGTAACCGAGTGTTGTTTGCGTTCACTATCCCATCATTTCAGGAACCCCTGGCATTCTATCCATTCAAGCCCGGAACTTCAGCCGCTTAAAATCAGCCCTTTCCGTCCTATCAGCTGCTCCATCCACAACAAGCCGAATAGACATTTCATTTTAGGGTAATGAAAATCTTGAATTTGGAAAAAAGGTGTTGAACCGAATTTCTGACCGAACAGGAGAATGCAAATAAGGTCTAGAAAAAATAGAGCGCCTGAGCCATGGGGAGTTCGTCCGTAAGGCTTTCAACCTAATTCTGCTTGCCTGAGGAATGGGGAGATTGAACATAGGGCTCCAACATGCTTCTACTTACCTGAGGCAAGGGGAGTTTGCACATAAGTCTCCACATACCGTAGTTCCCTGAGGCGCGGGAATATTGCACATAAGGCTTTCATACATAGAGTCATCAAGTAATGAACGAAGCCTCCCCCTCTTGTACACTAAAAAGGCACAGCCCCTCTCAGGGCTATGCCTCTTCTCTATATTCGGCAAGTTGGCGCCGCATTTAACCAAGAATGCCCCTTGGCGTCTAGGCCTCCCGCACTACGCTGCAGGCCGTCTCCAGCTGGGCGGTCCGCTCCCGATCCCGTTCCAGAATCGGCTTCAAGTAGCGGCCCGTGTAGGAGCCAGACACCTTCACGACCTGCTCCGGCGTGCCGGTCGCCACAATCGTGCCGCCGCCGCTGCCGCCTTCCGGGCCAAGGTCGACCAAGTAATCGGCCGTCTTGATTACGTCCAGGTTATGCTCGATGACGAGAACCGTCTCGCCGGAATCAACGAGGCGATGCAGCACCTGCAGCAGGCGGTCGATATCCGCGACATGCAGACCGGTCGTCGGCTCGTCGAGAATGTAAAATGTCTTGCCTGTGCTGCGGCGATGCAGTTCCGCCGCGAGCTTCACCCGTTGGGCTTCGCCCCCGGACAGTGTCGTCGCCGGCTGGCCCAGCTTCATGTAGCCGAGCCCGACATCGAGCAGCGTCTGGATTTTGCGGTGAATGCGCGGCACGTTCTGGAAAAACTCTGCCGCATCCTCGATCGTCAGCTCCAGCACATCGGCGATGCTCTTGCCTTTATACTTCACTTCCAGCGTCTCCCGGTTGTAGCGTTTGCCCTTGCACACTTCGCAAGGAACGTATACATCCGGCAGGAAGTGCATCTCAATCTTGATAATACCGTCGCCCCGGCAAGCCTCGCAGCGGCCGCCCTTCACGTTGAAGCTGAAGCGTCCCTTCTTGTAGCCGCGAATCTTCGCTTCATTCGTCGTCGAGAACAGATCGCGGATATCGTCGAACACGCCGGTATACGTAGCCGGGTTAGATCGCGGCGTTCGTCCGATCGGCGACTGGTCGATATCGACGACCTTGTCGATATGCTCGAGGCCGCGAATCTCCTTGTACTGTCCCGGACGCACCTTCGCCCGGTTCAAATCTCTTGCCAATGTCTTATACAGAATCTCGTTCACCAGCGTCGATTTGCCGGAGCCGGATACGCCGGTCACCGCCGTGAATACGCCGAGCGGGAACTTCACGTTCACGCTGCGCAGATTGTTCTCCTTGGCTCCGATAATTTCGATCCAACGCCCGTCTGGGGCGCGGCGCTTCGCCGGTACCGGAATAAACTTGCGCCCGCTCAAATATTGGCCGGTAAGCGAATGCTTGTCCTTCATGATCTCTTCAGGCGTCCCTTCGGCGATAACCTGACCGCCGTGAATTCCCGCGCCCGGACCGATATCGATAATATGGTCCGCGGCTAGCATCGTATCTTCGTCATGCTCAACGACGATAAGCGTGTTGCCGAGATCGCGCATATGCTCCAGCGTCTGAATCAAGCGATCGTTGTCGCGTTGATGCAACCCGATGCTCGGCTCGTCCAAAATATACAGCACGCCCATCAGGCTGGAGCCAATCTGAGTCGCGAGCCGGATGCGCTGCGCTTCCCCGCCGGACAACGTTCCCGCCGCGCGGCTCAGCGTCAAGTAATCCAGACCTACGTTCACCAGGAAGCCAAGCCGGGCGTTAATCTCCTTCAGGATGAGATGAGCGATCAGCTGCTCCTTCTCCGTCAGCTCCAGACTCGAGAAGAAACGCTGCGCCTCCCCGATAGACAGCGCCGTGACATACGCCATGTTTTGATCATTGATGGTCACGGCGAGACTTTCCTTGCGCAAGCGGTGCCCTTTGCAGGTGCCGCATGGCTTGGCGCTCATGAAGCCTTCAATATACTCGCGGATGCCTTCCGATGCCGTCTCGCGGTAGCGGCGTTCCAGGTTATGAATAATTCCTTCGAACGCCACCTGCGCCTCTTTCTTGTGACCGAAGTCGTTCTCATAGCGGAAGCGCACCTTCTCTCCCTCTGTGCCATGCAGCAGCTTCGTCATCTGCTCCGGCTCCAGCTGCGACACGGGCACATCCGTCGGTATGCCGTAATGCTCGCATACCGCTTGCAGGAACTGCGGATAATAGTTCGACGTGCTGCCTGCCCATGCCTCGAACGCCCCATCCTCGATCGTCTTGGACGAGTCCGGAACGAGCAGCTCCGGATCGACGATCATTTTGACGCCGAGACCGTCGCAATCCGGGCAGGCGCCGAACGGGCTGTTGAAGGAGAACATCCGCGGCGACAGATCGTCGATGCTGAACCCGCACTCCGGACAAGCCAGATTCGAGCTGAAGACCAGCTCTTCTTGGCCGATGACATCGACGATAATCCGTCCGCCCGACATGTGGAGCGCCGTCTCGATCGAATCGGCCAGCCGCGCCTGGACATCGTCCTTCACGACAATCCGGTCAACGACCACTTCAATATTATGCTTCCGGTTCTTCTCCAGCTCGATCGTCTCCGACACGTCGCGAATCTCGCCGTCGACGCGCACCCGCACGAAGCCCTGCTTCTGGATGTCGGCGAAGACGCCTTTGTGCTCGCCTTTGCGCCCGGAGATGACCGGAGCCAGAATCTGCAGCCGGGTCCGCTCCGGATACGCCATAATGCGGTCCACCATCTGCTCGACCGTCTGCGACGTAATCTCGATCCCATGCACCGGACAGTGGGGCCGCCCGATCCGCGCGTACAGCAGCCGCAAATAGTCGTAAATCTCCGTTACCGTTCCGACGGTGGAACGCGGGTTGCGGCTGGTCGTCTTCTGGTCGATGGAGATGGCGGGGGACAGGCCGTCTATCGAATCAACGTCCGGCTTCTCCATCTGCCCGAGGAACTGGCGCGCATAAGCGGAGAGCGACTCCACATAGCGGCGCTGGCCTTCGGCATAAATCGTATCGAACGCCAGCGAGGATTTGCCCGAGCCGCTCAATCCGGTGAGCACGACGAACTTGTCGCGCGGAATCGTTACATCAATATTTTTCAGGTTGTGGGCCCTCGCCCCTTTGATCACGATATGTTCACTCGCCAATGTTTTAACCTCCCGCTTCGGGTCCACTCGAACCTCTTCAAGCCTCTGCATTCTAATCCATCGCCCGCAATTCCATCAAGGCATCGCGCAGTTCGGCCGCACGCTCGAACTGCAGGTTCTTGGCCGCATCCTTCATTTCCTTCTCCAGCCGCTGAATGACCGACTGGCGATCCTTCTTCGACATCTTCTCCACCGAGGTTCCGACATCGTAGCCCGCCTTCGATTCCGCCGTCTTCGTCGCCTCGATGACTTCGCGGATTTTTTTGCGTATCGTCTGCGGCGTAATGCCGTGCTTCTCGTTATACGCCATCTGTATGGTGCGGCGGCGCTCCGTCTCCTTAATCGCCTTATCCATGGAGTCGGTTATCTTGTCCGCGTACATGATGACGTGGCCGTCGGCATTCCGGGCCGCCCGCCCGATCGTCTGAATGAGCGAGCGCTCCGCGCGCAGAAAGCCTTCCTTATCCGCATCCAGTATGGCGACCAGCGACACCTCCGGCAGATCGAGCCCTTCTCTTAGCAGGTTAATCCCGATCAGCACATCATATACCCCCAGGCGCAAATCGCGAAGCAGCATCATCCGCTCCAGCGTCTTGACGTCCGAGTGAAGGTAGCGGACTTTAATGCCGATTTCCTTCAAATAATCGGTCAAATCCTCGGCCATTTTCTTCGTCAAGGTCGTGACCAGCACCCGTTCGTCCTTCTTCAGGCGGAGGCGGATCTCTTCCAGCAGATCGTCGATCTGCCCCTTCGTCGGCCGAACCTCGACGACCGGATCAAGCAATCCGGTCGGCCGGATAATCTGCTCGATCATCGTCGGGCAATGCTCTAACTCGTATGGACCCGGCGTGGCCGAGACATAGATGGCCTGCGGCACCTTCGTCTCGAATTCCTCAAAGCGGAGCGGACGGTTGTCCAGCGCCGAAGGCAGCCTGAATCCGTGCTCCACGAGCACTTCCTTCCGAGCCCGGTCCCCGTTGTACATGCCGCGAATCTGCGGCAGCGTCACGTGCGACTCGTCGACGACGACGAGGAAATCGTCCGGGAAGTAGTCGAGCAGCGTATACGGAGTCGACCCGGGCTCGCGGAATGTCAACGGTCCGGAATAGTTCTCGATGCCGGAGCAGAAACCCATCTCCTGCATCATCTCGATATCGTACCGGGTGCGCTGCTCCAGCCGCTGCGCTTCCAGCAGCTTGCCTTGGCTCCGCAGCTCCTCGAGCCGCTCCTCCAGCTCGCGCTCGATATTTTTCAACGCAATCTTCATCGTCTCCTCCGCCGTAACGAAGTGGGAGGCCGGGAAGATGGCAATATGATCGCGCTCGCCGATGATCTCGCCCGTGAGCACGTCAATCTCGGTGATGCGCTCAATCTCGTCCCCGAACAGCTCCACGCGGACGGCATGCTCGCTCTTCGAGGCCGGGAAGATCTCAATGACATCCCCTCGCACCCGGAATGTTCCCCGGATGAAGTTCAGATCGTTGCGCTGATACTGTATATCGACCAGCTTCGCCAAAATCGCATTGCGCGGCTTCTCCATCCCCGTCCGCAGCGACAGGACCAGATTCCCGTACTCCATTGGGGATCCCAAGCCGTAAATGCACGACACGCTGGCAACGATAATGACGTCCCGCCGCTCGAACAGCGAGCTCGTTGCCGAGTGGCGGAGCTTGTCGATCTCTTCATTGATGCTCGAATCCTTCTCAATATACGTATCGGAAGACGGAATGTACGCTTCCGGCTGATAGTAATCGTAATAGCTGACGAAGTAGGACACGGCGTTATTCGGGAAAAATTCCTGGAACTCGCTGCACAACTGGGCCGCCAGCGTCTTGTTATGAGCAATGACCAGCGTCGGCTTGTTCACTCGGGCTATCGTCTGGGCAATCGTGAATGTCTTGCCCGTGCCTGTCGCGCCCAGCAGCGTCTGATGACGCTTCCCCCGCTGCACGCCTTCGACCAGCTTGTCGATCGCTGCTGGCTGATCTCCCTGTGGCGCAAATTCCGATACCAGCTCAAACGGCTTCGTCAACACTTCCCATTCTGCCATAGCTTCACCGCACTTTCTTCCAAATAATAATCAATTAGGCGCCCGGATAAGCCTTTCAGACCAGAGCCGTTCCCGCTCAGGCCTAAATCCAGCCCTTCTGTAGGTCTCCCGAACCAAATAACAGGCCAAAATCCGCGTAAATTGCCGCTCCCTAAACTTTACACTATATTGACCCGATAATAGGATCAGGCAAACATGTGGAAAGAAGCGGGGTTCCGCCCATAAACGGACTTCTCGCTCCCGCGAACTTCTATACGTGAAAGAGTACACAACTACATACATCTGCATCGTCAATCGGCTGCCATATACAGCCACAAATAAGAATGTTTGTTCCCTTTCGATTATACTCGTTTCACGGTATGGATGCAAATGGGAAATGTTAAATGGGAGAGGATTACAGAATGGATAAGACGACTGTTATCGGGATTATCGCAGGATTAGCCGCGCTCATCGGCGGTTTCTTGTGGGAAGGCGGAAATATTGGCGGCTTATGGGAAAAAACAGCGGCGCTTATCGTCATTGGGGGCACCATCGCCGCCGTCGTCGTCAGCTTCCCGGGCAAGCGGCTCCGCAGCATTCCCCAGGCGCTGAAGATGGCCTTCGCGCACCGCGCGCCGCAGCCGGAAAAGCTCATCGATGATATTGTGGCCCTGAGCACGGTCGCCCGCCGCGAAGGAATGCTGTCCCTGGAAGACACAGTGCAGCGGCACGAGAATGAATATTTGCGCAGCGGCATGATGATGGTCATCGATGGCACGGAACCGGAGCTGGTAAAGCAGATGCTTGAACTGGAGATGGACGCGATCGCCGAGAAGCATGAAGGCTATGCCAAAATATTCGAAGCCGCCGGGGGCTATGCCCCGACGATGGGGATACTCGGTACGGTCATGGGCCTCATTCACGTCCTGGGCAGCTTGTCCGATCCTTCGATGCTCGGACCTTCCATTGCCGTCGCCTTCACGGCGACCCTGTACGGCGTAGCGACCGCCAACGTCATCTATCTGCCTATCGCGAGCAAGATTAAAGAGCGGAGCGCGGACGAAATCCGCATCATGGAGATGATGGAGTACGGCATTCTCGCCGTTCAGGCCGGAGAGAATCCGCAGATTGTGCGCAAAAAGCTGAGCTCCTTCCTGCTTGCCGAGGATGCGTTCGAGTCGCTCAAGGCGGATCCGTTGATGAAGCGGGGGATGATCCATGAGACGCAGAAGTAGACAACGCGGCCAGGCAACGGCCAATCACGAACGTTGGCTTATCACCTACGCGGACTTGATTACGCTGCTGCTCATTTTCTTCGTAATTATGTACGCCATGAGCCAGGTCGACGCCGTCAAATACCAGTCGCTGTCCGAGACGCTCCAGCAATCGTTCAAGAGCGGCAACACTCCGATGGACCAAGGCGCGGGCATCCTGGACGGAGCCTATACGAAGCCCGGCAAGACAGGGGCGCTGAAGACCGCCGAGGACGGAGGCTCCGGAGAAGTCAAGGAAGAGAAGCCGGTCGCCATCGGCGTATTGACCGACAAGGACTTGGCGTTCCGCAAGCAGGAGGAACAGCTCAAGAACTTCATGGGAGTCATTCAGCAATACATCAACGACAACGATCTGGGCGGCCAGATTGAAGTGACGGATATCCCCAAGGGGATCTCGATTCGGCTCAGCGACCGGCTGTTGTTCGATTTGAGCCGCGCGGAACTGAAGGACAAGGCTTTGCCGACCCTGGACAAGCTGGCTACCCTGCTGCCGCAGCTTGACACGATGGTCAGCATCGAAGGACATACGGATAATCTGCCGTTCGCCTCCGGCGGACGCTACAAGGACAATTGGGAGCTGTCCGCAGCCCGGGCCCTGTCCGTTCTCCGTTTCTTCGTCGACGACAAGAAGCTGGATGCCGACCAGTTCCAGATCGCGGGCTATGGCGAGACGCGGCCGGTTGTGGATAATGATACGGAAGAGCACCGCCAACAAAACCGGCGGGTGGAGATTATCGTCCTGCGGAACATGGTGCAGTAGACTATCCCCATTACCCACCGTTTATACACATCCTGGAGGGGAGTTATCCCCTCCTTTTTTCATTTACGAACAAGTTATCCACAGAAAAAGACCGTCAATGACCATGCTTATCCCGAATACCCACAGAATATCCACAATCTCGTCCCCCCTCTGTGTACAACGATGAACTTCCATTTTTAACAACAAAAAAGCTCCCGCCTGACCCACACAGGAGGGAGCTTATCGCTTTTTGCCTACCCATTATGTAGCGGATGTATCGGCCGGCTTCGCCTCCGAAGCGTCCGCCGTGCCCAAGCCCGGCTGCTCCGGTTCCGGACGGCCCAGCATCGTCTTCAGCTTCGTCCAAGGCATCCTCAGCAGCGCGAACAGCGACGGCTGCCGCGTCACGGCGACGAAGGCGACGCGATCGTCCGGCGCGAGCAGGACGCCGAGCTGGTGATGCTCGCCGGCATAGAGCGCGCGCTGCAGGAAGCGCACCTCGCCGTCCCGGTTATACACCTCCAGCTTGCAGAACGCCGCATTGGCGCGCAGCGCCTGATGCAGCTGCTCCTTCGTGCGCACCGGGACGCCGTTCGCCTTGGCGATGACCTCGCCAATCCGAATGCCCAGCGCTTCCGCCGGACTGCCCGGCAGCACCGCCAGCACACGCAGCCCAAGCGGATCATGCGTGAAGACGGGGCTGCGCTCGTTCTCCTCGCGGCGGCTGAACCAGATGAGCGCTTCATGCAGTCCAAGCGCCGCGATCGCCGCCAGCGGGACCAGCGGCGGCCACCAGGAAGCCGCCAGCCCGAGCGCAAGCAGAATCGCCGCATAGGCGAACAGGCGCGAGGCGCTTACCGCGGCCTTCTCCTGCGGCAGACGGGTGAACGTCAGCTCGGAGAAGCCGATGACGACCGGGAACGCGATCAAGGTCCAGCCTTGCTCCCAACCCGTGCCGAGGAGCGGTGTCCATGGAAGCGGCGTTCCCGTCGTCACGGCCGGGAAGAGCAGCAGCAGCGGGAGCGGCCACAGGCTCTGCATCTGATAGGCGCCGACAATCCGGCCCCGCTTGCTCTCCATGAACAACGGGCCGGCCATGCGTGCGGCCTGCTTGCGGATAAGCCAGGCTTCCGCCGCGTGCAGCAGCGCCACCAGGATGAGCAGCCCCGCTGCATCCATCTCCCGGATGGCGGCCACATACGGCGCCAGGAAGCCTTCCGGCGCCCAGGCCGGCGCGAAGGCGTTCAGCGCGAACTGCGCCAGGGCGAGCACGCCCGCCGAGTACGCAAGACATAGAAAGCGGACGCGGAATAACAAGAGCAGCAGCGCGACCGCCCAGAGCGCGATAATCGCTTCCGCCGTCAAGGAGACGCCCAGGCCGATCGCCGCGGCCGAGACGGCGAGCCCCGCCAGCAGCCCGCCCAGCCAGGCATGCCACGTATGCTCGATCCAACTGTGCATCTTGACCGCGAACAGCCTTCGCTCAAGCAGCATCTGCCTCCGGTAGAGGAGTGCAATCAATATAATGGATATCCAATAAAATGGCGACAGCAGCCACTGAAGCAGCGCTTCCGCCAAATGAACGCCAATTTCCGTCAGGAGGTCCACTTCATTCGCCCCTTTCGAATATGCGGCTTGCCATATCACCGGCAGCTATGCCGCTGCTCCTCTTGGGTAGCGAGGACGGCGCTGCCGCGGGGAATCTAAGCCGCGCTTACATGCAAGCCCATACTCTTCGTATAGCTGAAAAAAGGAAGGCCGGCAAGTTCAAGCTTGCGACCTTCCTTCTTTATTCGACGGCGCTTAGCGAATTTCCTGCTTCACCGTTTCTACCGCTTTTTTCAATTGGGCATCATTCTTCGGATCGCGCATCGCCTTCAAAATGTCGGCTTCCAGCTTCTCCGCCGTCTTCGCGTCGACCTGGCCGGTCGCGTTCAATCCGGCAGCGCGCTGGAACGACTTCAGCGCGGCTTCGGTCTCCTTGGAGAAATAGCCGTCCGTACGGCCCGGCTTATAACCGAGACCATCGAGAATAAGCTGCATATTTTTCACGTCCGCATCGTTCATATCGAACTTGAGCGTTTTGTCCCGCGGAAGCGGCGCGACGCTGTAATATTCCGGCTGATGAACGACAACGTCCGGTTCGATGCCTTTTTCATGAATCCAATTGCCGTCCGGGGTGAGCCATTTCGCGATCGTAATCTTGATCAGGCCGCCGTCGCCGGAATCATAACTCGTCTGGACCGTTCCTTTGCCGAAGGTATGCTCGCCGACCAGCTTCGCTCCGGCTGATTCCTTCAACGCGCTCGCCATAATCTCGGATGCGCTCGCGCTGCCCTTGTTGGTCAGCACCGCGATCGGATAAGGCTTCACGGCTGTGGACGTGCCCTGGGAGTTGTACTTGTCGCGCTCTTTGTTGCGGTTCTCCACCTGCACAATCGTCTTGCCCTTCGGAACGAACTGCTCCGTCATCTTCTGCACGATATCGAGCACACCGCCCGGGTTGCTGCGCACGTCGATGACAAGTCCCTTCATGCCCTGCTTCTCCAGCTTCTCCAGTTCTTCCTTGAAGCGGTCGAACGTGTTCATCGAGAACTGGCGCACCTCGATATAGCCGATCTTGTCATCCAGCATCTTCGGATAGACAGTCTCGAAGTCCACCTCATCGCGAACGACCGTGAGCTCAATCGGCTGGGATTGCCCCGCGCGCTTGATCATGATTTTCGCCTTGGTGCCTTTCGGGCCGCGAATCTTTTCCACGGCTTCATTCAGCGTCTTGCCTGCCAGGCTCTCCCCGTTGACAGAGAGAAGCACATCCTTCGGCTTCACGCCCGCCTTCTCGGCAGGCGAGCCCTTGATCGGGGATACGACCGTGACCTCGCCGTTCTCCATCGTCACTTCCGCGCCGATGCCCGTAAAGGCGCCTTCGATGCTGTGATTGAATTGCTCGGCTTCCTCCGCCTCCATATAAGAGGAGTACGGATCCTGCAGTGCCGAGATCATGCCATGCACAGCCCCGTTCACGATCTTCTGGCGCTCTACCGGGGTTACATACTTATTTTCAATGATGCCGAGTGCGGAATTGATCTTCTGCATCTCCTGCGGGGACAGGCCTTTGCCTGTGGCCGCTGCTTGTCCTCCGCTGGCCAGACTGGGCAAATCCACCGCAGCCAGCGTCACCACGCTGCTTGCCAGCACTGCCGCCCCTACAAGCAAGGCGACCGTCCGTCCTTTGAACGACATTGAATCACCGCCTTTGTCTTGTCCATATGCGCATGCTCAGGTCTTTACTAGTATATGCCATTGCAGTGCATTTTATTTGAGATATTCTTTCGGATCCACCTGTTCGCCGTTCACCCGCACTTCGAAATGAAGATGGTTGCCCGTCGCGCGGCCGGTCTGGCCGACTTCCGCGATCTTGTCGCCTCGCTTGACGGTATCGCCCTTCTGCACCTTGATGCCGCCCGGACGAATATGGCCATACAGCGTCCAGAGTCCGTTGCCGTGATCAATTATAACACAATTGCCGTAGCCCCCATACCACTCGGCTACGATAACCGCGCCGTCCTCGGCCGCATAGATCGGCGTCCCGCCCGGGGTCGCCATATCGATGCCGCTATGGAACGCGCTGCGGGCGCCGGTAATCGGATCCGTGCGGGAACCGAACGGCGAAGAAATGTAGTAATCGTCTTGCAGCGGCACACCAAGCTTGCCGCCCGAATACGTATAGACCTTCCGCGACGTTTGGCCCGTCTTGCGCTGCTGACGCTGCGCATTCAGCTCATTTTTCTTCCGGATCAGATCGGCCCGCTGCTTGGCGAATTCCATCAGAAGACGCTCCTGCTCTTCGCTCACGCCGTGATTGTCTTCCGCCTGCTTCTCATAGCTTGCGATCATGACCTTTTTCTCTTTTTCCTTCAGCTGCAAGTTCTTCTTCGCTTCATCCAGCTTCGCGTAGAGCAGCTTGACTCGCTTCAGCTCCGTCTCGATCTCCTTCTTCTTGACGACGGCTAATTCCTTGTCCCGCTTATGCTCGGTCAATATTTCCTTGTCCCGCGAAGCAATCGTCTGCATCGAGTCGAGCCGATCGACGAAGTCGGAGAAGCTTGTGGCGCTGAACAACACATCGATATAGGAGACGGCGCCGTTCGTATACATCAGCTGCACGCGCGAATCGAGCAGCTTCTCCCGTTCGGCGATCCGGTGCTTGACATCCTCCAGCTCCTGGGCCGCCTCCTCCAGATTCGCCTCCGTCTTGTCGATTTCGAGCGTGACGTCAAGCATCTCCTTCGTCTTCTTCTCGATCTCGCCGACGACGTAATTCAGATCCTTGGTCGTCTTCTTAATCAGCTTCTCGGCCTGCGCTTTCTGCGCATCGGCCTCCTGCTGCTTCTTCTCCGCTTCCTGCATCTGCCGCTGCAGATCCTGAAGCTGCTTGTTCACTTTATCCAGCTCCGACGCTTCCCCAACCGTCGGCGGCACGAGTGTCAGTAGAAGAGCGCCCGCTGCGATCAGGGCTATCCATTTCTTCTTCCGTCCTTGCTTCATCAACAACACGGTTCCTCCTTACCTGTCATCTGGTTCATCTGCGCCGAGTATCTTATTTTTGAGAAAAATGATTATACCTTCAAGAACTTCCGTATCGAAATCGTGCTTCCCCATACGCCGATGACGATGCCCAGGCCAAGCAGCGTCCCGCCCACAAGGAGCCAAATATCCGCCAGGGGAACCAGCTTGATAATCATCAGACCGAACTCAAAATGCGTGGTCAACTGCTGATATCCATAGAAGAGCAACGCGATGGTCACCACCGAACCAATGATGCCGAGGAGCGCCCCTTCCACGAAGAACGGCCCTCGTATAAAAGAGTTCGTCGCGCCGACCAGCTTCATAATGCCGATCTCGCGCTGGCGCGCCATAATCGTTACCTTAATCGTGTTGGAAATAAGGAACATGGCCGTCACGGCCAGCCCGGCAACGACAAGCAGCCCGAAGTTGCGGATGGTCGAGGTGACTTTGAACAACGTCTCGACGGTGCCTTTGCCGTACTGCACCTTCCAGATCGGCTTGGCGCTGTTGGTCTCGTTCAGCATTGTGATTTTTTTGGCTACCATCGGCACATCTTCCGGCTCGTACACATCAACCGTAAAGGAATCCGGCAGCGGGTTGGTCTCGTCGTTATAACCGGCGAGCAGTTCCTTGCCTTCTTCGCCCATCTGCTGCTCCAGCAGCTTCATTCCTTCCTTCTTCGAGATGAAGACGACCTTGCTGACCTCGGACATATTGCCGATATCCGTCTCCAGCAGCTTCGTCTGCTCCGGCGTCACATCCAATTGAAGGAAGACCCGAATCTGCACTTGATTGTCAATATTGTTCGTAATGGCATTGACATTGATGGACAATACCATAAATACACCGAGAATGAACAGAGAGATCACGATCGAACTTACGGAGGCGAATGACATCCATCCGTTGCGGAACAAGCTCTTGCTGCCTTCTCTCAGATGGCGGGCCAACGTATTAAAAGTCATATCCGTATTCCCCCCGAACCTCATCCCGCACGATATGTCCGTGCTCGATCGCGATAACCCGCTGACGCATGGCGTTGACAATGTCCTTGTTGTGCGTCGCCATCACAATCGTCGTCCCGCGGTAATTAATTTCCTCCAACAGCTTCATAATGCCCCAGGAATTCTCGGGGTCGAGGTTGCCGGTCGGCTCGTCCGCGACGATAACCGACGGATTGTTCACGATCGCCCGGGCAATCGCGACCCGTTGCTGCTCCCCGCCCGACAATTGGGCAGGCAGGCTTGCCGCCTTATGCTTCAAGCCCACCAGTTCGAGCACCTCCGGCACCCGGCGCTTAATGACCTTCGGCGGCGCTTCAATGACCTCCATTGCAAAGGCTACATTTTCATAAGCAGTCAGCTTGGGCAGCAGCCGGAAATCCTGGAATACGACGCCGATATTGCGCCGCACGAACGGAATTTTGCGCTGCTTCAGCTTCCCGATATTGAATCCGCTGACGACAATCTGCCCTTTCGTCGGGATTTCCTCTCTGTATATCAGCTTCATAAAGGTTGATTTCCCCGCTCCGGATGGACCAACCACATAGACGAACTCATCCTTGTCAATCCGGACAGAGACACCGCGCAACGCATGCGATCCATCCGGGTACGTCTTCCACACATCCTGCATTTCTATCAAATGATCACACCCTACGTTATAAAAGATTAGCCTCTACATATTCGACACCCGCACGCCAATTCCTCTAAGATCAAGCGAAATTCAACATCTTTTCCGGTCTTCAGGACGTTCGACCCTGCTCATCATGCGGAAAATGTCGACCTGAACCATAGATCGGCCCGGCAAGGGGAAAGGCCATTTTCCCTTGCCAAATCCGTTATGTTACAATCTCCATACTTGGATGAACGGGATCAACGAACCCGCAAGCTGCGCCAACGAGAAAGGACGGGTTGATTCGAATGAAACCAAAGAAAACGGCTCGCCGGATTATTCAATGGATCGTTCTTATGGCGATTCTTCCTATCTTTGTTATTCCTGGATTGCTCATATATATCATCGGTCAGTTCACCCCTTCTCTGAATGCCCTGATCATTAAGCGGCTCTTCGAATGGAAGCCCTTCGCGTCCCCCGCCAACATCGAGACGATCAAGAAGCAGGTCCATGTCGTAAAAGACGTTGTATATGATAAGCACGGAAGGGAGAACAGCCTCCTCGATATTTACTGTCCGAAGCATACCGGCAAGGATCTCCCCGTCATTATGTGGATACATGGAGGGGGATTCGTGTCAGGCAATAAAGAACAAACGCAAGAATATGGCATGGCGCTGGCCAATGAGGGGTATATCGTAGCCAATATCAACTACGCCCTTGCACCGGGGGAGAAGTATCCCCGGCCTGTCATTCAGGCCAACAAAGCGCTGGAATATTTGCAGGCCCACATCTCGGAGTACGGCGGCGATATGAACCGATTATTCATTGGCGGGGATTCGGCGGGCGCTCACATCGCCAGCCAGACCGCGGCTGTCATCACCAATGAAAATCTGGCGGATTCGATGGGGATACAGCCTTCCGTCGACAAAAAACAGCTCAAGGGCGCCTTATTATACTGCGGTCTTTACAATATGGATAGAATGACCCGGCCCCAGTCCTCTTTTATTCTGCAGTTTGGAATAAAGTCGGTATTTTGGTCCTATACGGGTGTCAAAAATTTCGGCACGTTCTCCCGGCTGGACGAAATGTCCACGGTGAACCACATTACGCCGGATTACCCGCCAGTCTTTCTGACCGTCGGCGATGCCGATCCGCTGGCCCCGCATTCCGCGGATCTGATTGACGTTCTCCTTCGGAACGGAGTCGAAGCCGACACGGTATTATTTGACGGCACGAATCCCGAGTTGGGTCATGAGTACCAATTCGATTTCACTTCTCCCCATGCCGAAAAAACATTAGGGAGAACACTTGAATTTTTGAGAAGGCGCAGCTGATGACAAGACAAGCGTTCCCCCTGCTTTCCAAGTAAAGTTTGCCTCTTCGCGCGCATATAGTGAGAGAGACTGATCTTTTACTTTCTTCACGCAGGAGGCAATCGGTTTGAGAAAAATCCATGCGCTATTCATCGCCGCCGCTTCGCTGCTGCTCGCCGTTACCGCCATGTGGGGCTGGGCGAACAGCTATGCTTCGCAAGACCGCATTCCGCCGGAGGTCCGGCTCTCTTCCTGGGAAGTGGGCGGGATGTCCTTTGCTGCCTTTCGCGAGGAGCTGAATCGGCGGGTGCGGCAATTGGAAGCGACGCCGGTGGAGGTCACCTTCGGCAAGAGCGGGGTAGCTCCGGTCAAGACGACCTTGTCCGAGCTCGGGGTAACCTATGACGCCAAGCCGTTCTTGGCCGCGCTGAAGCCTTTGCAGGAAGGTTCTCTCTGGGAACGGATAACGGCAAGAAGAAGCTTCAATCAGGATTGGGATCTGCAGTTTCATTGGAAAGAGGATGTCTGGAAGGAGCGGTTTACGCCAGGCTGGGAGACGGCAAGCTTCGGGAAACCGGTCAATGCCTCGCGCGAGATTACGAAGGATGACCAGGTCGTCTATACGCCGGAGCGGCAAGTCTACCGCATCGATCGCGTTCAGTTGGAGCAATTGATAAGGGCCGCTATTCCTCCGGTCTGGTATGAAGGAGGACCCATTCGCATCGAAGCCCCATTGGCGCTGACCGATCCGCCGGTAACGGTCGCCTCCCTCAAGGCGGAAGGCATCGAGCGGAAAATCGTCGAGTTCTCGACCGGCTTCGCCAAATCCGAAGACGGGCGCACGCATAATGTCGTATCGGCCGCCAAAACGATCGATGACATGATATTGAAGCCCGGCGATATTTTCGACTACGACAAAGTCATTGCGGAGACAGAGAAAAAGTACGGCTTCAGGGAAGCCCCTGTCATTTACAACGGTAAATTGGTGCCAGGCATCGGCGGCGGCATCTGTCAGGTGTCAAGCACGCTTTACAATGCGGTCCTCCGGACAGGACTGGAAATCGTCGAACGGCGCAATCATTCCCTGCCGGTCTCATACCTGCCTCTTGGGCTGGACGCGACATTTTCCCAGGGATATATCAATTTCAAGTTCAAAAACTCTACCGGCAAGCACCTCCTTATCCGGACCGAGACCGAAAACGGGCGCTTGACGATTAAATTTTTCGGCACGATGGATAAGAACCTTTCCTATAAAATGGAGACAAAAACCGTGAAGGTGCTGGATCCGCAAGTGAAATACGTCAAAAACCCGCATCTGACAGCCGGCGCGCAGCAGGTGCTGCAACAGGGAAAAAAAGGCTATGTCGTCGAATCGTACCGCATCAAAATGGTGAACGGGAAAGAGGTGGAGCGCGAGCGCATCGCCCTGGATACCTACCAGCCTCAACCGTCGCTGATTGCCGTCAACAGCGGCAGCGGAACCGCACCGGCGAAGCCGAAGAGCGACAAGGAACCGATCGTGGAGGATGGAATCAACGGGCCTGATTTCAAGCCGAATACATGATCGGGCCCCGTGCCGCTCAGCATGCCGCGCATGTCTTGCGAACTTCAGGAGGGCATGCAATACAGCCTTGGCCGTACGGGGCCAAGGCTGTTCTCTGCTCAAGATGATGTTCTTACGGGTCGCCCGGCCGCCATGCGGTGAGCGCCGCCTCTTCATAAGAATGAAGTTGGATCCGGATGCAAGGCGACAGCTTGCAGTCGCCGCCATACCCTCTAGTCGGTCGTCCTCCCATGCCGGGCCCTTTCCTCACATGGACAGGCCAGACTGTTCGCATGCGCCGGATTCGGAACCGGTCGACAGAAAAACAAAGCGGACAATCGACAGGGCGGAACTTTGCATTACGCATCCCTCTTCGTTCGACGCTGCGGCATATCCGGCAGCGCATTGACAGACACGACATCCTCAATCTTCTTCACCGGCGGCGTCCAGAACCGCTCGTTGCCCGGCAAATCATCGAACCAGGCCGCGTCGTCCGGGCAATCCAGCACCATGAAGCGTCCGTAATGGTTGTCTCGGGACTGGTGATATTTCAGATAGGCCTTGCCGTTTTCGATCGCCAGAATCTCGATCTTCCCTGACGTATGGCTCATCGAGAGGCGGACCCGCTTCCCTAAGCCGGATGTCTTCGCCTTCGCCTCCTCCACCAGGCGGTACACCTCCTTCAACGGAAGCACGAATTCGCTATTCCCCGCTACCGGGCGATTAATGAAGAAATAATATGGCGTCACGCCTGCCCAGGACAGCTTGTCGAGAAGCTCGCCGAGCACATCGGCATTATCATTGATGCCGCGGAGGACGGGCGTCTGATTGACGACGATGGCGCCGGCCTGATGGAGCGCTTCGAAGCCCCGCTTCGCTTCGGCTGTAATCTCGCGCGGGTGATTAACATGAGCCATGACATAGATGCGCTTGTCGGCCGAGGAGAACTCACGGATCGTCTCCAGCAGCGCGTTGTCTTCATAGATTCGCATCGGATTGAATACAGGCATTTTGGATCCGAGGCGAATGATCTGTACATGCGGGATGGCGCGAAGACGTTCCAGAATCATTCTCAGCTTCGGCGTCGCGAGGATGAGGCTATCCCCGCCGGTTAACAGGACATTGTTGATCTCGGGGTGCTCGGCGATATAGGCCAAGCCGGGATTGACATCGGACATAGCTTCTTTGACATCGTTGCGGAAGAGGCGCTTGCGGAAGCAGTATCGGCAATAGGCGCCGCATACCTCCGACACAATTAACAAGGCGGTAGTGCCATACTTGTGCTGGCAGCCGGGGACGACATAGTTGGTGTCCTCATCCGAGGCATCCCAACGGCCGTACTCCTGAAGTTCACCCGTGTTCGGAATCACTAGCTTCCGAATAGGGTCATCGGGGTCGTTCCAATCAATGAGGTTCAAATAATAGTCATTTACACGAAATACGAACTTTTCCGTGATTTGCTTTAGCCGTTTCCTCTCCGTCTCGGGTATCTGCGTGATCTTCTCGATGTCGGTAACGTACTTCGGCATAGGCATGGACATCCCTCCTGTATACAGTTGTATCGGCCAATGAAAGCGCCTTCCTTTTATTATACAACAAGTAACATATGGTGACAAATGAAGGTCTTGTTAACATTTACGTTCAAGTCCCGCCAATTGATGCCAGTCTTCTTCGGTTCGGTATCCTCTTGAAGACTCTTTTAGCCAGTATCCCGTCCAGTCAGGCACCTGTTCGAGGCTCTTTTGGCTAGTCTCCCATCCCGTCAGGTGCCCTTCAGAGGCTCTTTTGCCAGTCTCCCATAACGTCAGGTATCCCTTCAAGGCTCTTATGACCAATATCCCGTCCCGTGAGGTGCCCTTCCAAGGACCTTTTAGCCAATATCCCATCGGGTCAGAATGCCCTTGCTATGCAAGACTTTTGGAACGACTGCCTATACATTACGCTCGAGTCCGACTTGGCCGGTTGCCATCGGGGTGCATCGCATGATAAAAGGGAGGAATTGCGTGCTGAAAATCAATCCTGAATTATGGGGATATGCCCTAAAAGGGTTCGGTTCCTCCTATCTTTATCTGACCAAAGGGGATCATGCACATAGTGCGTCTACAGAAAGAAACCATACCTGACTGTTGGGGATATTATTCGCAAGGCATGCCGCGTATATCTTCTTCTGAGCTTAAGGGAGAATGCTTGTAAGGGAGCGAGTACACAGGGCTTTAGGGGGATGAAGCTAAGGACCTGGATTATCTATTCATGCTCATTCTTCCCTACTTATTTCTCCTCGTTACTGAGCTTTGGGGAGACTGGCTCTAGCAGAAGTTTTCATCCATTCGCATTCCCGGAAAAGATTGCGCACAGCAATCAAACCGCATCTGAGCAAAAAGAAAGAGGCTTTCTCTCTTCGGGCTTTTCCCAACAACTTACAGAGAACAACAAGCGGCAGCCGAGCCCGTCGGCACAATCATTGAGGCCCCTGCCGCATCAGACAGGAGCCTCTCGAATAGCACGGCATGCGTCAGCGCCTCACGGGACGCTATTAACGCATGCCCAGCGTTATAACGGGCAGGGGGCATTTTCAGGAACCAATGTGCCCGATTTTATCCGTTACGCATTTGGCTGCTGCTTTTCCTGCACCCAGGCCGCCGTCTTCGCCGCTGCTTGCTCGGCGCGGGCGATCGCCGCCTGCACTTGTCCGGTCGCGGTCCCTCCGTAGACGTTGCGGGCGTTGACCACGTTCTCCGGCTGGAGCACCGTATAGATGCGCTCGTCGAACAGCGGGGAGAATTGCTGGAATTCTTCCAGCGTCAGATCGAGCAAGAACTTGTTCCGCTCGATGCAGTAGAGCACCGTCTTGCCGATCACTTCATGCGCCTGCCGGAACGGCAAGCCTTTGTTCACGAGGAAGTCGGCGATGTCGGTCGCGTTGGAGAAATCCTGGCGGACCGCATCGGCCATCCGGTCGCGGTTGACCTTCATCGTGCCGATCATCGGCGCGAACAGGCGCAGCGCTCCATCGAGCGTCTCGACCGTATCGAACATGCCCTCCTTGTCTTCCTGCATGTCTTTGTTGTACGCGAGCGGCAGCGCCTTGAGCACCGTCAGCATGCCGACGAGATGCCCGTACACGCGTCCGGTCTTGCCCCTCACGAGCTCGGCCACATCCGGATTTTTCTTCTGCGGCATGATGCTCGAGCCCGTGCAGAACGCGTCGTCCAGCTCGATGAACTGGAACTCGGTGCTCGACCAGAGCACCAACTCCTCGCAGAGGCGGGACAGGTGCATCATGATGAGCGACGCGTTCGAGAGGAACTCGACGATAAAGTCGCGGTCGCTCACCGCGTCGAGGCTGTTCTCGTAGACGCGGTCGAAGCCGAGCTGCTCGGCGACCAGATGACGGTCGATGGCGAAGGTCGTTCCCGCCAAGGCGCCGGCGCCGAGCGGCAGCGCATTGATCCGCTTGTAGCTGTCGATAAGCCGCTCGATATCGCGCTCGAACATGGATACGTACGCCATGAGATGATGGGCGAACAGGATCGGCTGCGCCCGCTGTAAATGCGTATAGCCCGGCACGATTGTGCCGATGTTTTCCTTGGCCTGCTTGATAAGCGCGTTCTGCAGGTCCGCCAGCAAGCCGGCGAAGGAGACGACATGCTTGCGCAAGTACAAATGCATATCGGTTGCCACCTGATCGTTGCGGCTCCGTCCCGTATGGAGCTTTCCGCCAACCGGGCCGACGATTTCCATCAGCGCTTTTTCGATATTCATATGGATATCTTCATCGGATACGGAATACTCCATCTCGCCGTTCCGAATCCGGTCCAAAACTTGATTCAATCCGTCCTTGATGGTCTCGACATCGTCCTGCGGCAAAATTCCGCAGCGGCCCAGCATGGCGACATGCGCGAGACTGCCCTGAATATCTTCTTCTGCCATCAATTTGTCAAATGAGATCGAGGCCGTGTATTGTTCCACCAACTCGTTCGTCTGCTTCGTGAACCGGCCGCCCCATAATTTGCTCACCCTGTTACCCCCTCCACCTTGCTTGCGTCGCAGACCGGCATTTCATGCCTGCGGCAACGGCGGCAGCTGCCGTGCACAGCTGCCGAGTCCCGCCTGCCTGTTCCGTGCCGTCTACTGCTCCAGCTTCGCTCCGTGCACGCTCGCGCCGTGAACGCCGGATGCGACCTTCAGCCGCAGCGCGTTCAGATGAATGAAACCGGTCGCGTCGTTTTGATCGTAAGCCTGAGTCGGATCGGCTTCCATCGTCGCGATATCCGGATTGTACAGGCTCAACGGGCTCTGCACGCCGGCGCCGATGACATTGCCTTTATACAGCTTCAGACGGACCGTGCCCGTAACATGCTTTTGGCTCTCGTCCACAAGCGCTTGGATCGCCAGGCGCTCTGGCGCGAACCAGAAGCCGTTGTACACAATCGAACTATATTTCGGAATAAGCGAGTCCCGCAGATGCATCACTTCGCGGTCCATCGTGAGCGACTCCATTTTCCGGTGAGCGGTGAACAGAATCGTGCCGCCCGGCGTCTCGTACACGCCCCGGCTCTTCATGCCCACGAAGCGGTTCTCGACCATGTCGACGCGGCCGATGCCGTGCTTGCCCCCAAGCTCATTCAGCTTGTTCATCACCTGCAGCGGCGTCAGGCGTTCGCCGTTGACCGCGACGCAATTCCCCTGCTCGAACGTCAATTCGACGTACTCGGCTTCATCCGGCGCATCTTCCGGGGCCGCGCTCAGCACGTACATTTCCTTGTTGCCGTCGGCAGCCGCGTCGAACCACGGATCCTCCAGCATGCCGCTCTCGAAGCTGATATGAAGGAGATTGCGGTCGGTCGAGTACGGCTTCGCCGCCGATGCCTGGACCGAAATGCCATGCTTCTCCGCATAGGCGATCATCTCGGCCCGGCCCGGGAATTGGGCCCGGAATTCTTCGGAGCGCCATGGGGCGATGACTTCGATGTCCGGCGCCAGCGAAGCGACCGCCAGTTCGAAGCGCACCTGGTCATTGCCTTTGCCCGTCGCGCCGTGCGCGATGAATTTGGCCCCTTCCTTGCGGGCAATCTCGACCATGCGCTTCGCAATCAGCGGACGCGCGATGCTCGTGCCGAGCAAATATTGGCCTTCATACAGGGCCCCCGCCTGGAACATCGGATAGATGAAATCGCGAGCGAACTCCTCCTGGAGATCATCGATATATACTTTGGATGCGCCGGTCGCGATCGCTTTCGCTTCGAGGCCGTCCAGCTCTTCCTTTTGGCCCACATCCGCGGTGAAAGCGATAATTTCGGCGTCATAGGTTTCTTTTAGCCAGGTTAAAATGACCGACGTATCGAGGCCGCCCGAATACGCCAATACGATTTTGATCTTTTCCACTTCTGTCTCCCCCGTTCCTCTTCGTCCCGTTAGCTGCAATGCTGTCCCGGCGTCCTGGCTATCCGATTATCCCATCAAAGCCGCCAAGATGGCCTTCTGTGCATGGAGGCGATTTTCCGCCTCGTCGAAAATAACCGAATTGCCGCCGTCAATGACGCCCGCGCTTACCTCTTCGCCGCGATGCGCCGGCAGGCAGTGCATGAAGATGTAATCCGGCTTCGCATAGCGCACGAGTCCCTCGTTCACCTGGAAGTTTTTGAACGCTTGCTCCCGCATCTTCTGCTCTTCCTCGAAGCCCATGCTTGCCCACACATCCGTGTAAATGACATCCGCATCCGCAACCGCTTCGGCGGGATCCTGGGTGATAAGGAGTTCCGCTCCGGTCAGGCCCGACTGCTCCTCGCATTGGGCAATGACATTCGCATCCGGCGCATAGCCTTCCGGCGAAGCGACCGCCATGTTGACGCCAAGCTTCGCGGCGCCCATCATAAGCGAGTGCGCCATATTGTTGCCGTCGCCGATATAAGCGACCTTCAAGCCGGCCAGACGGCCTTTATGTTCGAGAACCGTCTGGTAGTCGGCCAGAACCTGGCACGGATGGCTCATATCCGTCAGTCCGTTGATGACCGGAATCGTCGCGCTGCGCGCCAGGTCAATGACCGTGCGATGGGCGAACGTCCGAATCATGATGCCGTCCAAGTAGCGGGACATCACCTGCGCCGTATCCGAGATCGTCTCTCCGCGTCCTAGCTGGAGATCGTTTTTGCTCAAAAAGAGCGCATGCCCGCCCAACTGGTACATGCCCACCTCGAAGGAGACGCGAGTCCGGGTGGACGACTTCTCGAAAATCATGCCAAGCGTCTTCCCCGCCAGCGGCCGGTACGCCTTTCCCGCCTTCTGCTTGCGCTTCAGTTCGATCGCCAAATCGATTAGGTATTCAAGCTCTTCCTTCGTATAATCGGCCAGCGCGATGAAATCGCGACCGCGCAAGTCAATCTTCGCCTCTGTCAAAGTCATGAAGCCACCTCCGGGTTCCGTGTTGTTGCGGCGGTTCGCCGCGAATCTGTTCCTGTTGCGCCATGAGTGAACCGAGGCCGCCGGCCGCAAGCGCCCGGCAGGCTCGGGGTATGTTATTGATTTATACGATCGCCTTGGCCTGCGAACGCGCCTCCAGCACCTGGTGCAGAATCGAGACCGCCTCATCGATCTCCTCCGTCGTGACGAGCAGGTTCGGCAGCAGCCGGACGACGTTCGGACCGGCCGTAATGACGAGCAATCCGGCGGCCCTTGCGGCTTCCACGATGTCCGCAGCCGGCTCGCCGCATTCGATGCCGATGATGAGCCCCAAGCCGCGGACATCCTGTACGACCGGGACGTCGCTCAGCTTCACCTTCAGCGAGTTCAGCAGATACGCTCCGCGCTCTCCGGCCCGCTGCGCGACCTTCTGCTCGATCATCGTCTCCATCGTGCCGATGACCGCGGACATCGCGAGCGGGTTGCCGCCGAAGGTCGATCCGTGGCTGCCGGGACCAAATGCTTCGCGCAGATGCTCCTTGGCAAGCATCGCTCCAACCGGGAATCCGCTGCCCAGCCCCTTCGCCACGGTGAATATGTCGGGCTCAAGCCCGTAATGCTCGTGCGCGAACAGCGCTCCCGTGCGGCCCATGCCGGTCTGTACCTCGTCGATAAGCAGCAGCAGCCCATGCTCGGCGCACAGCTTCGCCACTTCCTGGGCGAAGGCGGCCTTAATCGTGTGCACGCCGCCTTCGGCCTGCACGATCTCCAGCATGATAGCGGCTGTCTTATCGTTCACGGCCGCCCGCAAGCTGTCGATATCGTTGAACGGCACATAGCGGAAGCCTTCCGGCAGCGGGCGGAAGCCTTCCTTCACCTTATCCTGCCCCGTCGCCGTCAGCGTCGCCAGCGTCCGGCCGTGGAACGACTGCTGGAACGTAATGATCTCGTAGCGTCCGCTCTTCGCCACCTTGGCGTGATAGCGGCGGGCCAGCTTGATGGCGGCCTCGTTCGCCTCCGCTCCGCTATTGCAAAAGAAAACCGCGTCCGCGCATGTATGATTCGTCAGCCATTCGGCTGCCTGCTCCTGCTGCGGAATGCGGAACAGGTTGGAGACGTGCCAGAGCGTATCCAATTGCTCCTGCACGCGCGCCTTGACCCGCTCCGGCACATGCCCGAGGTTCGCGACAGCGATGCCGCTCATGAAGTCCAAATACGAGTGGCCCCGATCATCCCATAATCGGCTGCCGCTTCCTTTCACGAGAGTGATTGGATAGCGCGCATAGGTTGGCAATAATGATGGTGTTACATGGTCCGCCTGTGTCACTGTACTCCCTCCTCATCCTCTTCCTGCACGATTCGCGTGCCGATGTTTTCGCCGCTCATCAGCCGGCGCAATATTCCGGGCTCCGCTCCGTCCGCGATGACGACTTCCCTCACGCCGCCCGCCATAGACTGCATCGCGGCCCGCACCTTCGGAATCATCCCGCCGTAAATCTCCCCGCTCCCGATCATCGCCTCGATCTCCGCGGTCGTGACGACGGGGAGGACGGTGCGGGCGCCGTCGTTCATCTTCATAATTCCGGGCACATCGGTAATGACGATGAGCCGCTCCACGCCGAGATGCGCGGCGACCGCGCCGGCCGCTGTGTCCGCGTTAATGTTGTAGCGCTGTCCGCCTCCATCGAGTCCGATCGGCGCGATGACCGGCATATACTGCCGGCTGATCAGCGCCTCCACGAGCCCGGCGTTCACCTGTGTCACGTCGCCGACGTAGCCGACTTCCGCCTGATTGGCGACCGGCCGGGCCTGGATGAGCCCGCCGTCCGTTCCCGACAGGCCGACCGCACGCGCGCCCGTCCCGGTCAAGCGCCGGACAATCTGCTTGTTGATCTGTCCGGCCAGCACCATTTCCACGACGTCCAGCACGGCCTCGTCCGTCTTGCGCAGTCCGCCTACGAACTCGCTCTCGATGCCGAGCTTGTCGAGCATCGCCGATATGGCCGGACCGCCGCCGTGCACGATGACCGGCATCGTGCCTTCCGCCTGCAGCTGCGTCAGCTGCTGATAAAAGGTATCGGGCAGCGCCGCCAGGGTGCTGCCTCCGCATTTCATGACGAACCGTTCCGTCCGTACGAAGCGCTTCGTCCCGGTTCCCTGCTCCTCAGACAACGTGTGCAAGGTCCATCCCCCTCTCCATCGGGAAGCTAATCTCTCTTTAAGCTCATTACCTCTATTTATTAACTTTATTAAGGTCTATTATCTTTAGCGGAATAAATGATTAATCCCATCAATTACTTGGCCGCTATCTACGTCCGGTAGGCCGCATTGATGCGGACATAATCATAGGTGAGGTCGCAGCCCCATGCCGTCGCTTCGCCGCTGCCCATATGCAGGCCGACCTGGATATGCACCGTATCGCCCTTCAAATAGTCCAGCGCCGCCTCTTCATCGAACGGCACCGGCGTCGATTGCTTCAGCACCTCGATGGGCCCGATATGAATATCGACGGTGTCGATGTTCACCGGCTGGCCCGAATAACCGACCGCCGCGATAATCCGCCCCCAGTTCGCATCCGCCCCGAAAGCGGCGGACTTGACGAGGCTGGAGCCGATAATCGACTTCGCAATCGCCCGGGCCGCGTCATCGGTCGCCGCGCCGGTGACGCTCACCTCGATGAGCTTCGTCGCGCCTTCACCGTCGCGGGCAATCGCCTGCGCCAGCTGGCCGCAGATATAGCGGAAGGCGGAGGCGAACGACGCCCAGTCCGGATGGCCTTCTTGCAGCGGTTCATTGCCCGCCAAGCCGCTGGCCATCGCGAGCAGCATATCATTCGTGCTCGTGTCGCCGTCCACCGTAATCATATTGAACGTCACGTCGGTCGTCTGCCGCAGCAGCCGTTCCAGCGCGGAGCGCTCAACCGCCGCGTCGGTCGTTACGAAGCCGAGCATCGTCGCCATATTCGGATGAATCATGCCGGAGCCTTTGGCCGCGCCGGCGACGGTAACCGTCTTGCCGTTCACGGTTACCGCCGCGCAGGCTTCCTTCTTCACGAGATCCGTCGTCAGAATCGCCTGCGCGAATTGCTCGGCGCCGTCCGCCTCCGCCGTCAGCCGGGCAGGCAAAGCCGCCATGCCCCGCTCGACGCAATCCATCTTCAGCGGCTCGCCGATGACCCCGGTCGAAGCGACCGCCACCTCATGCGGCGCGACGCCCAACTGCCCGGCAAAGCCGCTGCGCATGCGGTATGCGTCCGCCTCGCCCTGCTTGCCGGTGCAGGCGTTGGCGTTGCCGCTGTTGACGAGCACGGCGCGCAGCGTGCCGGCTTCCGCCAGGCTGGCGCGCGTTACGGCCAGCGGGGCCGCCTGGAAGGCGTTCGTCGTGTAGACCGCCGCCGCCGTCGCCGCCACGTCGCATACGATGGCGCCGAGATCATTGCGAACGGTTTTTTTCAGTCCGCAATGCAGGCCCCCGGCACGAAAGCCAAGCGGCGTCGTGACCGAACCGGGAATTGCGTGAAAAGGCGCCTCAGTGGCGGTAAGCAAGGTTTCTGTATTTTTCATAAGGCATCGACCTTCTTCTTCTGAAATGGTAACTTGCGATTAAGGGTAGACCGGAGCGAGCTGCAGTCCGCTGCTCTCCTCCCAGCCCATCATCAGATTCAAATTCTGGATGGCCTGCCCGGCCGCTCCCTTGACGACGTTGTCGAGGACGGAAATGACCGTCACCCGCTTCGTTCGCGCATCGACCGCGAAGCCGATATCGCAATAGTTCGAGCCGAACACTTCCTTCGTAGCCGGAAGCTCTCCTTGCGGGCGTATGCGGACGAAGCGCCGCCCCGCGTAGCTCTCCCGATAGAGCCGAATGAAGTCCTGTTCCGTATAATCCCCGGTTAGCGTGCTGTACATCGTGCACAAAATGCCGCGCGTCATCGGCGTCAGATGGGTCGTGAAGGTCACGGTTACAGGCGCTCCCACAGCCTCGCCAAGCAGCTGCTCGATCTCCGGAATATGCTGGTGCTGGTTCACCTTGTAAGCCTTGAAGTTCTCGTTCATCTCCGCGTAATGAACATTCAGGCTGACGCCCCGCCCTGCTCCGGACACGCCGGACTTGGCGTCGATAATGATCGTCGCCGGATCGATCCAGCCCGCCTGGACCGCAGGCGCTAGGCCAAGCAGCGCGGCCGTCGTATAACAGCCCGGATTGGAGATCAGCCTTCGTCCCTTCACCCGCTCCGCGCGGCCGCTCCATTCGCACAGGCCGTACACCGCTTCCTCCAGCAGCTCGGCGGGCGGCGCATCATGCTTATACCACTTCGTATATTCCGTCCCGTCCTTCAACCGGAAATCCCCGGACAGATCGATGACCTTAAGGCCCGCCTGCAGCAGCTGCGGCACGAGCTTGGCGCTGACGCCCGATGGCGTCGCCGTGAACACGACATCGGCCTTGCTCTTGATCAGCTCCGGGTCAACCCCATCGAGCGTGTCGGTCACGATCTCATGCAGATGCGGAAATCCGGCAGCTATCGGCGTCCCCGCGCTCGAAGCCGATATGACGGACGCAATGTCCGCATACGGGTGATTCAGCAGCAGACGAATCAGTTCCACGCCGCCATAACCCGTCGATCCGACAATCGCCACCTTCATTGCCTGTTCCTTCCCCATGTCTCGATCTCTCCATTTCTTTGCCTTTCAGTAGAAAATACGTTCCGGCGCAATAATTTATGTATCATTATACATCCGAGTTTATATAAATACAATCACTTTTCCAATTTCCTTTTTCTTACCCTTCTCCAACGGAAAAAGGCATGGGGAGCGAAGCCTCAAGCTTCTCCTCCTCATGCCTTTTTCATATGAATCTATAAACGCTTCCGCAACCCGATCCATGCGGAGAACGCGTCACATTTCCTTATGCTGCTGCTTCGGCTTGGGCTTCTGCCGCTGCCGCGGCTTGCCGAACAATCCGTATATTCGCTCTGACTCCTTGGTCAGTAACGGGCCCAAGACAGCCAATATGAGCACATACAGTACGGCGAACGACTGAACGACGGGCAGCAGTCCGCCCATTTTCCCGATATTGGCCATAATGATTGAGAATTCGCCCCTGGATACGAGCGTAAAGCCGATGTTCATCGATGCCCGCCCGGAAATGCCGGCCACGCGCCCCGCGATATAGCCGGACAGCATATTTCCGAGAATCGTAAGCAGAACCCCGAGCAAAGCGACCCATACCGCTCCGAACAGCGAGGTCGGGTCAATCGTCAAGCCGAAGCTGAAGAAGAAGATCGCGCCGAACAGATCGCGGAACGGCAAAATATAATGCTCAATCCGCTTCACATGGCTCGATTCCGCCAGCACCATGCCGACCATCAAGGCCCCGATGGCCTCCGCGACATGGAAGGTCTCCGAGAAGCCTGCCGTCAGGAACAGCGCCGAGATGATAACAAGCAGGAAGAGCTCCGCCGACTTGATATTGAGGCCTTTATCGATAAAAGGAATGAACCTTCGTCCGATGAACAGGAAGAGCAGAATGAAGATCAAAGCCGACAGCGATGTCAGGAGCACGCTCCAGAATGAGCTGTCTCCGCTCAGCACCAGCCCGGACAATATCGAAATATGCACGGCGATGAATAGATCATCGAACATAATCATGCCCATAATAATTTCGGTCTCGGGGTTCGCCGTCCGCTTCAGGTCGACGAGGACCTTCGCCACGATGGCGGTGGAAGAGCTCGTCATGATCCCGCAGATAACCATGGTCTCTTTGAGCGGGAAGCCCATCAGCCATCCGAGCAGCAGACCCGAGACGAAATTAATCCCGATGTAGCATAGTCCGCCGACGACAATCGATTTGCCCGACTTCAGCAGCCGGCTGACGGAAAACTCCAGCCCGAGATAGAATAACAGGAACAGCACGCCAATGCGTCCCATGAAATCAATAAATACTCCGCTCTCAATAAACCGCAGGTCAATGACTCCGAAATGGGGAGCATGCGGTCCGACGGCCATCCCAATCAAAATATAGAACGGGATGACCGAAAACCGGAGCTTGTTCGACACGAGTCCTACGATCGTAATTAAGGCTATCGCCAGTCCGATTTCAAAAATTAACGTATCCATATATCCCCCTTTGTACATAGGGATAGCAGCATATATAGACGCGGCTTAGCGCCGCCCCCCTCATCAACTCTCATCGCATCCAGTAGACAAAAATGCTTTCAGCGCTTTCAGGTGCTGCCTTTCCCCGGTGACTACCAGCGTCGTATTCGGTGCAAATTGATAATCCGGGCCCGGATTAATGTGCTTCGATTGATTTTTCTCGACTACGGCGATAATAGTCGCGCCCGTCCGTTCACGGATTTTCAATTCCCCGATGCGTTTGCCGATGCATTTTGCATGCGAATCCAGTTTGTACCATTCAATGACAAGGTCATTCAATGCCATCTCTACCGTTTCCAATGCTTTCGGTTGATAATTCAAGCCGCCGATGATGCCGGCGATCATGCGGGCCTCCTCATCCTCCAACGTTACCGTCGACAGAATAAGCTCGGGATCTTCCTCGTCGAAATGGTACATTTCCCGGCGGCCGTCGTCATGAATAATAATGACCAGCTTGTCTCCGCTCGCTGTCTCCATCGAGTACTTCCGACCAATTCCCGGTAAATCCGATTGCCTGATATTCAATGTGATTCCCTCCACTATCGTAATGATTCAGCTTGTGCTCCCGGCATTGCCAGCTGTGCGCATGGCTACGTCCACGAACGCCGAGGTGAATTTTACGGGCATCAGAAATAAACATTTGAGCGCAATCGCAATAAATGCCAAAAAATGAAAAATATGAGGTGTAATTTCAGATGGAATGCTCCATTTTAGAATTGAGGGGGTTGATATCATCGGGGGCGGGCCGACGAACTTCACCTTGACGTTCGGCCTCGTGCTAACAATGGTATGCGTATACGGTTCAGCCACTTGCTTCTGCGACTCTTCCGTAACCGGATGAAAATCAAGATGCAGCGGCATGAGTATCGAGGTGATGAGAATAAGCACCACGATGACAAGCGCGCACGGATTCCCGCGGATTCGATTGTTCGTCACTGCCATTCGTGCACCTCCCATAACTCAGTCATCTATCGGCCGGTTAGTTCATGCCGTGGTTCTGGCAGATGAATCTTATCCATCTCTATCCATCGTATGTATATGATGGACTCATTCAGGGGAGTCGTCACCTTGCGGAAAAAGAGCATCTTCCCGTTTTTATGTAGGTAACAATTCTGTAATAATCGTAACATCGGCTCACTGCCCAAGTCAAGAAAGTTTACATATATATTAAGGAAAAGAGTCTGAACCATTCAGCGGATGTCCAGACTCTACCTGCGGTGGAAACATCTTGTGGCTGTTGCTCGGCTTACGGCCGTTCGGGAGACAGCTTGAATCCTTCTCCCAGCACCTCATTCGTGTCGCTAATAATGACGAAGGCTTGGCGATCGACGGAGCGGACCAGTTCCTTCAGCCGGATAATCTCCGTCTGGCCGACGACGACCATCAGTACGGTTCGTCCTTCCCCCGTGAAGCCGCCTTCCCCGCGCAGCTTCGTCAAGCCGCGATCGAGATCATGCAGAATAACCTCAGACATGCGCTCGGCCTCCTCGCTGATGATGAAGGCGACCTTCGTAGAGCCGAGGCCGACCTGGACGATATCAATCGTCTTGCTTGTAATGAACAATGCGATCAGCGCATACATGGCGCTCTCGAAGGAGAGCATGAAGCCGGCCAGCGCGATGATGATGCCGTCGCAGATCGCGACGGACAGCGAGAGACTGATGCGTCCGTACCGGTGAAGCAGCTGTGCCGAGATGGCGTTGCCCCCGGTCGACCCGCGCCCGCGGAAGACGATGCCGAGGCCCAACCCGATGCCGATGCCGCCGAATATGGATGCCAGCAGCGGGTTATCCGTCGCCGGCTCGATGTGGCTCGTCAGAAATATAAAGCTCGGCAGCGCCAGCGAACCGATGAATGTCCGTACCCCAAACTGCTTGCCGAGCAGGAGAACGCCAATTATAAATAACGGTATATTGAAAGCATACTGGGTGTAGGCCGGGTTCCAGCCGAATTGCTTTTCCAGCAGAATGGACAGACCGGAGATGCCGCCGGAGGCGATGCGGTTCGGGAGCATCAGACTGTTGAACGTCAGCGCCATAATGAATGCGCCAACCAGGATCCAGCCATAGTCAAGCACGATCCGGAGCGGATGATGATAGGGCAGCCGGGGCTCGCGGCGCCGCGGCTTGCGGGAAGATCCCGATGAGGCTTGACCTTGAGATTGGGATTGAGATTGAGTTGGCATAACGATTGCGTCTCTCCTTGTTCACCATAATTGCAAATCACGGACATCGTCCATGATAGTATTGCTTGCTTTCCAGGCCCTCACTCTAGCATAGTGAAGCGTTGCCGTGCAGAAAAAAACCTGCCCCGATATGAACATCGGCGCAGGTGGCAAGTCGGTCTATATTAGGATCCGTTCCAAAAGCCTGGCTTTTCGAACGGAACAACCTCGATTAAGATTCGGAAGCGGGTTGGATTAATGTGCGCAAATACGCTTCGATGAATTCGTCGATGTCGCCGTCCATGACGGCGCCGACGTTGCCCGTCTCCACCTGGGTGCGATGGTCCTTGACCATGCTGTACGGGTGAAACACATACGAACGGATCTGGCTGCCCCACGCGATTTCCATCTGATCGCCGCGGATTTCGGCAAGCTGCTTCTGCTGCTCTTCGATTTTGCGTTCGTACAATTTGGATCGCAGAAGGGTCATCGCCCGTTCGCGGTTTTTGATCTGGGAGCGCTCCGTCTGGCATGTCACGACGATGCCGGTCGGAATATGCGTAATCCGCACGGCCGAATCCGTCGTATTGATATGCTGGCCGCCGGCGCCGCTGGCCCGGTACGTGTCAATCTTCAAATCTTCATTCCGTACCTCGATCTCGACATCATCCGTAATCTCGGGAACGACGTCGCAGGACACGAAGGACGTGTGGCGTCTGCCGGAGGAATCGAATGGAGAGATGCGGACCAGCCGGTGAACGCCTTTCTCCGCCTTCAAGTAGCCGTAAGCGTTGTAGCCTTTGATGAGGAGCGTTACGCTCTTGATCCCGGCTTCATCCCCCGGAAGATAGTCGAGCACCTCGACCTTGAAGCCCCGCTGCTCCGCCCAGCGCGTATACATGCGCAGCAGCATCTGTCCCCAATCCTGGGACTCGGTGCCGCCGGCGCCCGGATGAAGCTCCAGGATAGCGTTCATCTTGTCGTACGGCTCGCTGAGCAGCAGTTGAAGCTCGAACTGCTCGACCCGCCCATACAGCTGCTTCACGCTCTCTCCCAGCTCCTGGGCGAGGCCTTCGTCATTTTCCTCTTCGGCGAGCTCCAGCATCATCTGCGTGTCCTCATAGTCCTGCTGCAGCTTGCTGTACTCCTCGACGATGCCCTTGATGGCGTTCAGTTCGCCAATAACGCCTTGCGCCCGCTCGTTATCATCCCAGAAATCCGGCGCCGACATCTTCTCTTCGTAGTTCGCTATCATCTCTTGCTTCAGATCGAAGTCAAAGAGACCCCCTAAGGGTAGTCAATTTGGCTGCGATATCCCGCAATTGATGGCGTACACTTGCATCAATCATCTGCTGTCACCTCGACCATATTGTATGGGAAGGGAAGTCATTCCATTCCCTCCGATCCGAATAACGGGCGGCTCATTCCTATGCCGCCCGTCCATCTCATCGGCTTATTGCCATGCCACCGCTTAGACAGTGCCTATTGCGGTCATTCATTGACCGCCCCGACACCTGCCTATAGAACGGCTCCCTTACCCTTGTTTGCCATGACACTGCTTGTACTTCTTGCCGCTGCCGCAAGGGCAAGGGTCGTTCCGGCCGATTGTCTCGCCCTTGGCGACCGGACGCTTGACCGCCGGCTCGGCGTTGGTCGACATTTTGCTCTCGTCGACAACGGCTTGGCGTTCCACATTCTGCTCCACTTGAGCCTTCATAATGTATTGCGAGACTTCTTCCTGAATGGAAGCGACCATGTTGTTGAACATCTCGTAGCCCTCGAACTGGTATTCACGCAGCGGATCGGTACCGCCGTACGCTCGCAAATGGATGCCCTGGCGAAGATGATCCATCGCATCGATATGATCCATCCATTTGGAATCGACCGCGCGAAGCACGACGACCTTCTCGAACTCGCGCACGAGCTCCGGTCCGAGACGCTCTTCCCGCTCGGTATACTTCTCAACGACCTTGTCGAACAAGAACTCGACGATCTCGTCCTTCTCCTTGCCCCACAGGTCATCCTTCGTAATCGTATCTTCATCCAGCATCGTCCGGTGCATATAATCGACGATCTCCTGCAGCTCCCAGTTCTCCGGAATATCATCTTCGTTGCAGTGCGCGTCGACGGCGCGCTCGATGCAAGGCTTGATCATATCCATGACGATTTGCCGGATATTTTCCGCCTCCAGCACTTCGCGGCGCTGACGGTAAATAATCTCGCGCTGCTGGTTCATCACGTCGTCATATTGAAGGACGACTTTGCGCAAGTCGAAGTTGTTGCCTTCGACCCGCTTCTGGGCAGATTCTACCGCGCGCGTGATCAGCTTCGACTCGATCGGCTGATCCTCCTCGAAGCCGAGGCGCTCCATCATGCCGAGCACGTTGTCCGCGCCGAAGCGGCGCATCAGTTCGTCCCCGAGCGACAGGTAGAACTGCGTCGAGCCCGGGTCGCCCTGGCGTCCGGCACGGCCGCGAAGCTGGTTGTCGATCCGGCGGCTCTCATGGCGTTCCGTCCCGATAATATGCAGGCCGCCCAACTCCGGCACGCCTTCGCCGAGAATAATATCCGTACCGCGGCCGGCCATATTGGTCGCAATGGTAACTTGACCCGGCTCGCCCGCCCGTGAAATAATCTCGGCTTCCTCTCTATGGAACTTCGCGTTCAGGACCTGATGCTTGATGCCCTTCTTGCGCAGCTTATCCGACAGCAGCTCCGAGTTCTCGATCGATACCGTACCGACAAGCACCGGCTGCTGCTTCTGATGCCGTCTCACAATCTCTTCGACGACCGCGTTGTACTTCGCACTCTCCGTCTTGTAGACGACATCCGGCGCATCTTTCCGCTGATTCGGCTTGTTCGTCGGAATCTGAATAACCTCAAGCCCGTAGATGCTCTTGAATTCTTCTTCCTCCGTCTTCGCAGTACCGGTCATGCCGGCCAGCTTGCGATACATCCGGAAGTAGTTCTGGAACGTAATCGTCGCCAGCGTCATGCTCTCGTTCTGCACTTCCAGATTTTCTTTCGCCTCAATCGCCTGATGGAGGCCATCGCTGTAACGGCGGCCCGCCATCATCCGGCCGGTGAACTCATCAACGATGACAATTTCGCCATCATGCACGACATAATCGACGTCACGGCGCATAATCACGTGCGCCTTGAGGGCCTGCTGCAGGTGATGGTTCAACGTAACGTTCTTCAGGTCGAACAGGTTATCGACAGCGAGCACCTTCTCCGCCTTCGATACCCCCGCTTCTGTCAGAGCGACCTGACGCGTCTTGACGTCGACCGTGTAATCCTCTTCTGGGTTCAACAGTCTCGCGAATGAATCCGCAAAATGGTAAAGATCTGTCGACTTGGCGGCTTGTCCGGAAATAATCAGCGGCGTCCGCGCTTCATCGATCAGAATGGAGTCCACTTCATCAATAATGGCAAAGTTCAGCGGGCGCTGAACCATTTGTTCCTTATAGAGCACCATGTTGTCGCGCAAGTAATCGAACCCATACTCATTGTTGGTGCCATACGTAATGTCGCAGGCATAAGCTTCCTTCTTCATCAGAGGATCCATGCCGGCCAAGTTCAAGCCGACTGTCATGCCTAGGAACTGATAAATTTGCCCCATCTCTTCGCTGTCGCGCGTAGCCAAATAGTCGTTGACTGTAACAACATGCACGCCTTTGCCGGCGAGGGCGTTCAAGTAGACGGGCAAGGTCCCGACCAGCGTCTTCCCTTCCCCGGTTTTCATTTCGGCGATTTTGCCTTCATGAAGCACCATGCCGCCAAGCAACTGCACGTCATAGTGACGCTTGTTAAGCACGCGCTTGCCCGCTTCGCGGACGGTAGCGAACGCTTCAGGCAGCAGCTGATCCAGCGTATCGCCCTTCTCAAGACGGGCGCGGAATTCCTCCGTCTTCCCGCGCAGCTGTTCATCCGTTAATTTCGCGAATTCCGGCTCCATGCCATTGATCACGTCCACGGTCTTCATCAACCGTTTCACTTCGCGCTCGTTGGCATCACCGAATATCTTTTTCACAAGTCCTAGCATGCTAAACCCCTTTCACGCAAATCCGTTCGTGATTTCTTCGTCCATCCCACCCCCGCGGAGCGGGTGGATTCGGGAATGGCGGCGTTGACTCGTTTTGCAATAAATTGTAACAGTTTCAAAAGGCGCCCGCAACCTTGGCAGGGCAGGAATTCGCGCATTTCCGCCAATTCAGGCCGTCCTGCCTTGCAGAATGAGTGAATGTCTCGCTTTCGCAAACTATATGAAACTTTTCAAGTAAAGCCGCAAAATGTGTACTAAACATCTTTACTATAGTATATACGCGAAAAGAGCCCATTCCGTTGTGGAAATAGGCTCAGTCCAAATTTGGGTATTGGGTGCAGACTCTGACATCGCAATGCAGCAGAGCCGGCCAAGCCGTAATCAGCCTTGTTCAATCAAGCCGTAGCGCCCGTCATTGCGGCGGTAGACTACGTTCACTTCCTTCGTCTGTGCGTTCGAGAAGACGAAAAAGCTATGTCCAATCATATTCATCTGCAGAATCGCTTCTTCGACGTCCATCGGCTTCAGCGTGAACCGCTTCGTCCGTACGACTTCGAGCTGGTCTTCCTCATCCACCGGTACCGGCGTGGCCGCATCGCTGAACAGATGCGCATCGGTGCCCGTCTGACGGAACTTCCGGTTGACCTTGGTCTTATGCTTGCGGATTTGCCGTTCCAGCTTGTCCGTAACGGAATCGATGGATGCATACATATCCTTGCTTCGATCTTCCGCCCTTAGCAGCAAGCCCGGCAAAGGAATCGTCACTTCAACGGTATGCTGATCGCGTATCACGCTCAGCGTCACGTTGACATCTGACTTAGGGGGAGCTTCAAAATAGCGTTCCAGCCGCCCTAGTTTCTTCTCGACATAATCGAGCAAGGCGTCTGTCACTTCAATGTGTTGACCTCGAACTTTATAATTCATAGGACACTCCTCCTTTGATGCCTTCATTATACCATATCTGCCCAGCAAGAACCACGTGAAACGGTTACAATTCATTAACAATATGTATGAGCTATGTACCCTGCCGAAGCGCGTTTGAATCTGGATTTTTGTAGCTATTGCCGGCCATGACAACGTTATTATTAATATCATTAATTAAATAGAAAAGGCCGTCCCTCCTTAGCCGGGAAACGGCCGCATACTCGGATACAGCCGGCGCACGCCCAGGCTTCCATTCAGCGGGCTGCTCAATCAAGCAGTACCCGATCTCGCCGCTCTCGGCGGCAATGTGAACCCATTCATCCTCTGTTAAGGTTTGCAGAGCCATTGGAAGGAGTATATTTTCTTCCTTAAAAATCATCTCGTCCATTTCTTGAACGAGACTGCGCAGGCGTCCCGCGATGCGTTGCCGTTCTTCCATCTCGCCGAAAGAAGAGTCGAATATAACCTGTCTTACCTCCTTCAGATCAGCGCGGATACGATCGTCGACGCCCCACATGACCTGGGTCGGGCCGTGAATTCCGTAGCGCTCCAAAAAAGGAAACAGCAGATTCTCCTTGCGGCAGTAATGCTTATCTATCTCCATCAGAAGCTTCAGATCTTCCAGCACCTTGTCCTGGCTGCGCTCGCTTCCATCCTGCATGAAGCGATCCATATGAAGAGAAAGCTGGAAATGAAGCAGCCGCTCCAGCCCGCGATTTTCGAGCTTGAATGTATGAACCGGATGTCCGGGCTGCTCCTCTGGCTGAGCAGAACGGTGCAGCTCTTGGATAGACCCCTTGAAGACGGCGGTATGGACGGAGCAGAGGCGCTGCACCTCCTCGACCGGAATTCCCTCTTCGCCGATCAACGCCTGCTCAAGCGCCGAAATTTCGACCACCGTCACATCGCCCACCGCCTCCTCAAATTGGGCCCTGACTTCATCAACCGGTTTACCCTCATGGAGTTGTTTAATAATTTGCTTTAGCTGTTCCTGCCGCTCCCGATTGGTTTTGTGACCATGACGCCCGCGGTTGCTAATGATTTCACTCATTGCGGATCCCCTCCCTGCCGATGACACGATAGCCTTCGCGTTCGAATGTATCAATAATGACGTCCATATCGATTCCCTTGGTTTTGGCTCCCCTTGGAATCGTCATGATGCGGCCAGCTGTATTTAATACGACGGGATTCGCAATCTGCTCAAATCCCAGTGACTGCATCATGCGAATCATATCGGAATCGGATGCGCATAACTCATACACCGTTTTCGTCAGATCAAGCGTCTTGTTCATTGCCGCTCCCCCTTACCGCTTGCAAAGAATAGCTGCGCTTAGAATGAGAATGGTTCTCGTCTCTGCTTTTAGAGTAACACGGCTCATTCCAACAGCTTGTGATTGCACGCACATAGAGAGTGAGAGCATGTTGTCGTGGGCGAAGGGGAGTTATTGCCCTTCCTCATGCGTCCCGCGCTTGATCATCAGTCCGATGAACAGCAGAAGAGGAATAGCCACGCCTGCTGTAAATACGATTGGGATCCACATTGTGGCGGTGAATTGCTGCTCGGAAGCCGAATTCGGAAAAACTTTTCCCGACACAACGACGAGCAGCGCGACCATAGGCAGCAATATGCCTCGGCGGCTCGGAAGACGGGCAAGACGGACAAGCCCTGATACTGCGGCGTAGAAGTAGAGGGACATTTTCACAAACGCGGTTATTAACCACAGACCCGCCGCAATCGCCTCAACCCGTTCCAGAAATTTGCCGATGCTGATTCTCTGCGCCAAGGAATAGACCGGATACTCTTGCAGTGAGGTGACGTTAGCGCCAAGCACAAGGATGGTTAACGTCGCGACGAGACTTGAGAGGCCCCCGCCGATCAATACAGCTCTAACGAAGGCTGGAGGGCTCTTGCCGGCGCCTGTCAACTCGACGGGCTGAATCATCAGGAAGACCGCGAGGGGCATATAGGACAGGCTCAACACCACCAGCACCGAATGCGCCAGTTCCTTCGGCCCCGCTTCCAGGAACGGCTGGACATTCCGAACATCGATTTGCGGAATCAGCAGCGCCGCCATAAGTAGAAACCAAAGCGCAAACCAAGGAAACAGCAGTTCCGCCATTCTGGCCAATGTATCAAAGCCGCTCCCGATCGCATACAAGAGAAGAAGAGCAAACAGCGCATTGACGAACAGAAGCGGCGTCTCCGGCATCAAAACCGTAATAATAAACTTGCCGACATCGAATAACACCAAAGCGGCTCCGAAGAAGGAAAACAGGATAAACAGCAGCGCCAATCCTTTCCCGATCCATATGCCGAACAGCGACTCGCTTATTTCAACGATCGTCATTCCGGGTGCGGCACGGTTAATCCGGTTATACAGCAGGACGAGCAGCAAACCCGGCCCCATTGCCGCGATGGGAGCCATCCAGGCATCTTGTCCGATTTCCGCTGCTAATCCGGCCGGCGTAATCAGAATCGTGGTCCCGACCGTGAAGAGAATGACCAGTATTTTAAATTGACGCAGATTGATTTTCATCGGGTTCACCATCAACTCGCCCCCCCTTTGGTACAAGCAGCTTATTCTTTCACTTTTTCAAGAAATGTGCCTTTCATTTTCCCGGAGGTTCTTAGCTTCACATCGACATGAAAATGTACGGGCACGGAAGCCATACGTTCTGGCCAATCGGACTTCAGCCGGGCCCAAGCTCCGGGAGCGGAACGATGAACGGCAGCCCCCAGGCCGATAAAGTCGCTCTTCATGTCATGCGCCTTTTTGAGCGTCTTCTCTAAAACCAATGCCAGCCTCTTTTCCCCGATCTTTTCCAGAGCGCGAATAACGGCCGGATCTCCAAGATTAGCCTTGCACTGCGTTTCTCCTATATTGGCGATTGCCGTGATATGGATATCGATTTTCGGCATGCGGCTGGCTTTAGCTCTATTTACATGAATTCGGCTGTTTGTTCTAAGCGTTTCTAACACAAGCATACCTTCTTCGCCCGGACAAGGAATCGCGACCACGGTGCTCCTCACGCGGCCCTTTATGTAGTTATAGCCTTTGCTCTCATCTTCATTTAGCCAACCGGCGAGCTTATCTTTACGAAAGATGGCCATTCCTTCATATTTTAATTGTGCCGGCGATTCCGTTGCCTGTATATTTTTTCTCGTCTTCCCTTCCTTTCGATCGCCAAGGTATCGAATGCCTGTAATGACAGGCGTTTTCCCTGCGGTCATCATATCGGATATCAGCTCATCCAGCTTGACCGTCCCGGTCGCCGCCCACGATTTGCTTGACATCTCCAGCGAGGAGAACATTTTGTCGGCCGGAATTTTTTCGATAGCCGGGTAATCCTTCAAAATCTCCTCGGCCCTAATCTCCCTGGCGATGGCGATGTAAAAGTCGGTTCGAAATTCATGATCCCGGGAAATGAATTCGATTGCGGGGCCGATGCCCCTTCTGGCCGCTTCTTCGCCGATCAGGAACATCCTCAGATGGGAAAAGTAGATTTTTCGAGCAGACGTTGTCGTCATCCTCCTGACAGCATCGAACAACGTCTTCCCCCGCTCCTTATAGACCGTAACCGGAGCGCGTCCGCTCCCCTTCCTCGAAGCGATTTCTGCCGGATCGACCACCTGAACGCTGACAATATACCCCTCTTCCGCCTGGTCAACCCCCATTGCTACCGCGATGACCATATCGTTGACTTCTCTCCTGTCCCAACACGCGGTCAAGACCAGCGCAGCGATAAGCCAAAGCGCAGCAGTGCGCCATATATAGCCCGAATATATCACGGTTATCTGCCCCCATCGCGCTTCTTTTTCGTATTAATTGGGTGTATGCGTTGGGCGAGGCTGACCTTCGGAAGTCTGAAGAGGCTGTCCTGCTGATCCCGCAGATTGAACGGGGAGAACGGTGTCATGTACGGCACGCCGAACGATCGCAGGCTGCACAAGTGGACCATAATCATCCCGAGACCGATAAAAATGCCATATAACCCCGCCATCGCCGCCATTCCCATCAGCGGATACCTCAAGATTCTGACGGCAATTCCCATGCTGTATGCAGGAATGGAGAAGTTGGAGATCGCGGTTATCGCGACGACAATGACCATCCCTGGCGATACCAGCCCCGCCTCTACCGCCGCCTGGCCAATCACTAGCGCGCCGACAATGGATACGGCCTGCCCGATCGCCCTTGGCATGCGAACGCCTGCCTCCCTCAAAATCTCGAAGATCGTTTCCATAATCAAGGCTTCCACAAAAGCGGGGAAGGGAATGCCTTCCCGCCCGGCCGCGATACTGATCATGAGCGGCGTAGGAAGCATCTCTTGATGGAAGGTCGTAACGGCGATATATAGGGACGGGCCCAGCAGAGCAATAAAGAAGGCCAACATCCTCAGCATTCGAATCAACCCGAAGTCGGAGCGCTGATAGTAATCTTCGGAAGCCTGGAAGTATTGAATGAAGAGGGCAGGCACCAACAATACGAAGGGCGTTCCGTCGACCAATATCGCTACGCGTCCTTCCATCAGCCCGGATGCAACCACATCGGGCCTTTCCGTGTTGTACATCGTTGGAAAAGGGGTATAGGTCCGGTCTTCAATAAGCTCTTCGATCATGCCGCTTTCCAATATGCCGGCCAGCTCCAGCTTGTCCAATCTCCGATGAACTTCCTTCACCACTTGCTCGTCTGCCGTTCCCTTTATGTACATGACGGCTACGCTCGTCTGCGACAGCGTCCCGATCGTTTTGCTCTGCAGCCACAACTTCGGGTTTTTGATTTTCCGGCGAACAAGCGCCGTGTTTGTCCTCAAGTTTTCGGTGAACGCATCCCGCGGGCCTCTCACCACCGTCTGATCTTCGGGAGTATGCACCCCGCGATCCTCCCAGCCTGCCGTATCCGCGGCAAGTCCACGGCCGCATCGATCAAGCAAAATAATGGTTTCCCCGCTCATCAGGCAGCTGAACAGTTTGCGGAAATCGGCCACTTCCTCAAGGTGCGACACCGACACGGCATATTGTTTGAATATGGTGAACCAATCCGCCTCTGGCGATCGCTCTTGCTCCTCCGAGATTATCTCGCTGCTCGTAACCGCCCTCACGATAAAATCTTGCACTGCCGTCGTATCGGCCAGTCCTTCGATGTACAAAATGGCTGTCTTCAGCTCAGACCTTCCTCCCACCCACAGTTCTCTTACGACGAGATCCGTGCTTTCGCCCAGCGTCTCCTTTACCTTTTGCACATTCTTCTCCATAGCCGCGGCTAACGGTTCGTTACCCAGCGCGGAGCACTCCAAGGTTTCATCCTTTCCGCTCATGTCCAGCCTCCTTCCCCGGTATATTGTATTTGGAGTATTCCCGGATGGGGGATTTTTTACAAACAAAAAAACAAGCCCAACGCCCTTTAGCGGCGCTGTGCTTGTCTTGTTAGGCAGGCGTGCCTCTCTCTGGTCTGTGTTGTGCTTAAGGAGGCCTCCTATGCACCTGCAAACACGAATCCAGCTCTTTTCTCTTCAGCAATTCTTCCGCAGCATGCAAGTCATCTACTGAATCAATCTCAATAATGTCTCCTTCTGCGAATGGACTAACATTAAATCCAAACTCAACAGGCTTTACAAATTACTTAACTATATTAGCAAATGCATTATCCAATGTAGGGATTCAAAAATTGTTTTAAGTCCCTAGACTCAAGTTTGTTTTTAATAAATTGGGGATCGGGAGAGTTTTGTAAATACTTTTGAGCAATCTCATCGGTAAAGTCTCTATTTCGTGTGTATCTTATTTCGTGTTTTCTTTCTTGTTTAACTGGAGAAAATTCATTTATTTTCCCCGTACTAATGTACTCGATCAGTGACTCATGAGCAGCTTTGACTGCCTTCATCCCAATAACAAAAGGGTCAATTGCTTCAGCTCTAGGAAATGCATGGAATAACATATCTCCTGAATCTAGCCCGCTACTTAACAAATGAATAGTGGCTCCAACCAATTCTGGGTTACCATCATACAGGGCCCAAAAATTGCATGAACTTCCACGATAATATGGAGAAGTCCCCATATGAATGTTTATGGCTTTATTAGCAACCAGAAACTCGCATAATGGACCTTTAATGTAACTAGAACCAAAAACAATGTAGTAATCGGATTTAAGCGCAGGGGATAATGTTTGGATGTCTAACATATTTAGATCCCCGCTTTTGAGTACAAGCTGACTTACATTATTAGAAGTGAACTTTATATTTCCGAATACTTCTCGTTCCGCATTCATAACATGACTGAAATATTCCTGCATAATATCGCTCTTCTTAAAAAAGTCAGCAACTCTTCCTGGAAAAACAGTATTGCACTCTTGAATCGCGTACACTTCATCCGCAATAGTTGCCAGAGACTCTATTAAAGACACATGCCGTGGTTGATTGCTTGTAAAAACTGTTATCTTCATAATACGTCAATCTCCATTTTTTTTATAATGTTTGCATGATCTTCTCTCGGAAATTCATAAAGTGAATGAAAGTTATCCTTCATATTGGACCTAAACCCTAGTTTTATATGAAGTTCTTTTAATACTTCAATTGTCTTATGGTTATAAGAGTTACATGGATGTGACATACAATCCGGTGTGTCTCCAGTAATAGCTGAAAGAACCTGTAAATTGGTTTTGTACTCATTCATCTGTTCACTACTATCTAAATCAGCAGTTGATGTAGGGTGGGAGTGCGTATGTAGTCCGATCTTATGTCCTTTTTTATGTAATTCTAAAACATTCTCCTTAGTCATCCAAAGTTTATTTTTTAAGGAATCAAAATCTATTTTATATTCGCATAGCATCGTTTCCATAAGTTGGTGATATTTAGCGGGTTTTAAAATCTGATCTCTTAGATATCGAAATGTCCGATCGTTATCCGTATAAAAGGAAAAATCCTTTAAATATGATGACGGGATAAAATTGTCTAAGGATTGGATAACCTCATCTCCATATTCCGACTTCTTAGCTAAAGTAAAAAATGCATTATAAAAATCATCTACATCTTGGAAGTATGCAAACCTAAAGTATCTGTAAACCTCCAGTTTTTCTAATTTTCCTTCTAAGGGAGATGTATATACAAACCAAAATGCTTTCAAACTGAACTTTTGTAACACGGGATAGGCAATATCATATTGACACTTAAGGTTGTCGTCGAAGCTTAAACAAAGCTCATTATGTTTCAAAGTGCCGCGTAATGCCTTATCCATCCATTCATCTGCTGATAATATGTCATTATTCTTTTGTAAATATAAGATCATTTCTTCTAATTTACCTGCCGATATTGAACCTTGACCACGAATATGTTCACAATCATCATGAAAATGATGAAACATTATGCTATGAGGTCTCATGTCGTTCTCCCATTCCTATATACTGTAAAAAATCAATTCAAATTATATATCGGTAACAGAGGGAAAATTATGTACCTTTAGAGCGTAAGGCAGTGACCTTTAGTTAATGAAAACAGTAGGCTTTTCTAAGAACAAACAAGTGGAGAAACAAAAAATCCTGGCACTAAGTGCCAGGATTTCGTTAAGCTAATCGGAATCATATATAATTCGACTCACGTCGGTATAATTACAGTTTGATTACGTTAGCTGCTTGTGGACCGCGAGCGCCTTCCACGATATCGAACTCAACTTCTTGACCTTCTTCCAGAGTCTTGAAGCCTTCTGCTTGGATAGCGGAGAAGTGAACGAATACGTCGTTGCCTTCTGCAGTCTCGATAAAGCCATAGCCCTTTTCAGCGTTAAACCATTTTACTTTACCTTGCATGTCGATAACATTCCCTTCATCTTCAAATGCCGTGAAGATTTATCCTTCACAATTCCGACTATATCACTGGCTGGAAGCGTTGTCAACGAATATATTTGAAATATCCGTATTCATCATTTTGATTTAAGCAACTTCTCACACAGCCAAAAGTCCAATTCTGAATCAATGTCTATGCTGCGCTCAACAGGCATTTTATACCCTAGCGTGTTCTCTGTTACAAATCCCTTTCTCCTTAATAAATGCTCTACTTTCATCGCATATACGGCTCCGTTCAAAACAAAAGCTTGTGGCAGTTGCTGTCTAGGCAGATTGTTCTCAATTGAAAATAGAGGCAGTAATTTAGAATGCTCATCTACACGATAACACCAGTAAGGACTTTTTTCAGGGCTAGTGACAGATACAACAGAATCAACTTCATTGTTCATAAGCAATTCTAAACAATTATCAATATCTTCAGAAACGCGCAACGGTGAGGTAGGTTGTAAAAGGACCACATTCTCATAACCAGTAATCCTTTCCAATACGTACATCACACTTTCTACAACGGAGGACTCGTCTCCTGCCAACTCCTCCGGTCTTAGAAAGGGAATGTCCGCACCAAAATTTTTTGAAACCTTCGCTATCTCCTCATCCTCCGTAGATACGAGGACGCGATCGATATAGCGAGATTTTAAGGCTTGTTCAATGGTCCATGCTATAAGGGGTTTATTAATTAAAGGCTTTACATTTTTTCTCGGAAGTCCTTTCGACCCTCCTCGGGCAGGGATAATAGCTAATGTCTTTGCCTCACAAATCATATTACCCCCGCCTCCATATCAACATTTGCCCGCTTCAAATCATCCATTCGTCCAATGTCAATCCAATATTCGAGTATAGGGAATACCGTAGTGTTATGCCCATTTGCAATGAGCCCCTGGAATAATTCCGGCATATCGTAATACTTGCCGCGGGGAATCAATTCCAAGGTTTCTGGCTGCAACACATACAACCCTCCATTTATAAAGTAACGCTGAATAGGCTTCTCCTCGATTGAAAGAAGTTTGCTATCATCAACACGCACAACTCCATAAGGAACCTGATACTCAAATTCACGGACGCACATGGTGGCCATTGCCTTATTTTCTGAGTGATACTCTAATAGTCGCTCGTAATTGACTTTGGTTAACAAGTCGCCATTCATTACAAAGAAAGGCATATCCAAATGCATATCCGCTAGATAACTGAGTGCTCCAGCTGTGCCCAGACGTTCCGTTTCATCTATATACTGAATTTCTGCCCCCCACTTAGCACCATCACCGAAATAATTTTTTATGATTTCTGCATGATAGTTAACAGAGATATAGAAACGATAAAATCCATATTCAATAAAATTCTCAATAATCAGTTCTAAAATCGGCTTATCGCCAAGCTTCAGCATAGGTTTCGGACAATGATCCGTAAGGGGGCGAAGTCGGGTTCCTAATCCTCCCGCCATTAAAACGACGGGATTGGGATATAGTTTTTTTTCAATAAATCGATCCAATAATTCTATGCGAACAATTTTTCCTTCTTCGTCAAGAACCGGAATTTGGCGCAAATGTTTCTTTTTCATCATCATTAAAATAGTTTGCGGATTGTCGCTAACTCTTGCCGAAACAGGTTGCCGGTTCATTATTTCAGTTATGCAACTTTTTAGAGAAACGCCCTTCAGGATGCCCCTGCGGATGTCACCATCAGTCACGGTTCCCAATAATGAATCGTCTTCATCAACAACAAGAGCAATTTGCAGTCCAGTTGCATCAATTTTCTCGATTACCTGCAAAATGGAGGTATTCCCTTTTACGAGTACCTTTTTCCAATCGAACATTATGTAACCTCCTTGGCAGGAACTCCATATGCAGTGATATTTTCCGGTATTGAATGGAGTCGCAAAACACCTGCCCCTATTACCGAGTAGTACCAATTCGACTTGCTGCACAGTTCGTTCCTCATCACTTAGATGCTTTCTGGCGAAAGGTTGACGAAACAGAGCTACTCTTTATAACGGCTAATAATCTCATCCACTCCATAGTCCTTATTCGCGGGCTTACCGAGTATATCCCAATAATTCATAGGTGAAATTCCTTGCCCTGGCCGTTTTCCTGTTACATTTTCTTTCGTCCAAACTTCTCCTGCACGAACAGGTTGGCTAGCTACCAGGCTTTTGCGGGCAATATTGATATTTTTGCTTTCTGATGGCGTCGGATACTTACGTTTTGTTCCTAATGCAGCCTCGACCTGACGAACCGACTCAACAAGTGCAAATAATTCCTCTGGCTCTAATGATGCTTGATGATCCGGGCCAGGAAGATCTTTGTTCAGAGTGAAATGTTTCTCAATAACAGATACCCCAAGGGCAGCGGAGGCTATGGCTACGGAAATTCCTTTTGAATGGTCCGATAAACCTACCGATAAGCCGAATGCATCACGAAGCGTAGAGAGCACATTTAAATTAACTTCATGGAACGGAGTCGGGTATTCAGTAGTACAATGAAGAAGTGTCACCTTTTCCTTCAAAATATTTTGTGCTTCGTCAGTGCGATAAGACTTCTTTATCTCATGTAATGAAGCAGGCTCTTGATTATTCAGATAACCGTATGCCAACACTGCAAGCGCGTCTTCTATTTCCCCTAATGTTCCCATTCCGGTAGATAAAATCACAGGTAAACCCCTTCGTCCTGCTTCCAGCAGGAGGGGACCATTTGTTAAATCACCTGACGATAACTTAATCCTCTTAATTCGGCATTTGTTTACCAAAAATAATAAACTCTCGACATCGAATGGGGTTGAAAGAAATTCTATACCCTCCTTTTCACAATACTCAATAATTTCAAAATGATATTCGGCACTTAACTCTAAATTTTTTAATAGCTCGAACTGCGACTGGGCTTTACTTGTCTTCATTTGATATTCCGCCATATCCGCATAGGAGGTAACAAGGTGCTGAGCTTTAAACGTTTGAAACTTTATGGCGTCAGCTCCAGATTGAGCGGCTACCCGCACAAGTTCTTTTGCCATCTCCAGTGAACCGTTATGATTAACGCCTGCTTCTGCAATAATCTCGATATGTTTTGTCACGCTCACCACTCCATTTAGGAAACATCATAAAATCTTTTTACAGGTGCTTCTTGCAAATCAATACTCTTCAGTGTCTCTTTTATTGGCTTGGCAGCTTGACCTGCACCATAAGCCGGTTCTTGCCGAGAAACCATTTCTTGAAAAGATTTTGAAAGAGCAACATGAATCGCTTCTGTAATATGCCTAGCCCGTGCTTCGCAGTCTATAATAGAAGGACTTCGTAAACGTCCTTTTTGTCGGTTGCCAATATTGATTGTCGGCACTCTTAGTGCAGGAGCCTCAATAATTCCGCTCGAGGAATTTCCAACAACTGCTGCGGCATGCTTCATGGCACTTAAATATTTTAATTGTCCCAGGGACGCACATAGATAGATTCGTTCCTTCTTGTTCAATGCATATCTCTCTATGTATGCGATAAGCTCCCTCCCGCCAGCATCAGCATTTGGCTTGGTTATAATTATTGAATAGTCATCATACTTTTCCAATGCCAGAATTAACTCCTGAAAATCGGTTATGGATGAATGCTGGCTTCGCGTCTCAGGATGAAATGTCACCAGAAAAAAAGGACGGCTCAAATCAAATTCGAGTTCTTTGCTTAACTCGTCTCGAGTTAGGAGCTTCAAATGAGTAAGGTGATCTAAACCTGGTGCCCCGAAATTAAATACCCGTTCCGGCGCCTCTCCTAATTGAATCACCCGTTTGCGGTATGATTCAGTAGTAGTAAAGTGTATATAAGCCATCTTCGTGATCGCGTGCCGTATTGACTCGTCGATAGCCCCCTCTGTAACTTCGCCTCCGTACAAATGAGCGATGGGGATATTCAGAAACATGGCTGCTTGCGCGGCGGCAAGCGTTTCGAACCGATCTCCAGTCAGCACGACTAGATCGGGTTGCAGTATACGAAATGCATCCGTGAAACCGATAATTCCTAGACCGACTGACTTAGACATAGCATAGCCGCTATCGCCAGACAGCAGCATATCGACTTTCCAATCTATCGTGAACCCATCTTCCTCAATAACCTTATACGTTGCCCCGAACTCTGGAGCCAGATGCATACCGGTTGCTACCAGTTGTAATTGGAGTTCTGGATCGGAAGAGACTTCCCGCAATAGCCAGTAGATTAACCCATATTCAGCACGTGTGCCAGTGATAAAACATAATTTACGCATAAAACTCTCCTGTCAAATGCGGACTGCTTGGAATATTAATGATCTGATTCTGCAGAGATTCAGTTACCTTTAATGGCATCTTCGGCATTTGTTCGTACATGGCAAGTTTATGAAGCGGAGTCCAAATAGGACGTGTCATGATACCTTTCCTATTCGTCATCTCCAGTATAGCTTCCCTTATCTGTTCATCAGGTTGGTCCAATATTATTGCATTTAGCCAGTAGTTACTTCTGGCATAAGGCATTTCTTGAAATATACTAACCCCTTCAATCAATTCAAAGGCAGCCTGGTATTTCATTGCAAGTCTGCGCTTCGCTTCAACTAGTCTCGGTAAATACTCTAATTGAGCGCATCCCAGGGCAGCATTAATATTAGGCAACCGATAATTATACCCCACTTCCGTGTGCACAAAGTTCCAGGGGTGGGGTTGTTTTGCCGTCGTCGTAATGTGTTTGGCCCGTCTAGCGATGTTTTCATCATTAGTGACGATTGCCCCGCCTCCGCCAGTAGTCATGATTTTGTTCCCATTAAAGCTGAATGCTCCTATGCTTCCTATTGTCCCGCAGTGCTTGCTCTTATAAATCGATCCTAAAGATTCTGCAGCATCCTCAACACATACGATATGAAACCTCGTACATACATCGATAAGCGGGTCCATATCCACGGGATGTCCAAATGTATGCATAGGCACCACAGCTCGAATAATATTTCCAGTTAGGCGGTTATAGCATATTCCTGCACGGACTTCGGCTATCTCGAGTAAGTAGTCTTCCAGGGCAGCAGAATCAATGCCTAATGTCCTCGCAGATACATCAATAAAATGGGGGAGCGCATGACAGTATGCTACTGCATTGGCTGTAGCCACAAAGGATAGAGAGGGAATCAAAACTTCATCTTTCTCTTGAACGCCAGCCAATAACAAGCTAATATGAAGAGCGGCTGTCCCATTAACGACGGCTACGGCATGCTTGACTCCCAAATAATCCGCAAGGTCCCGTTCAAACCTTGAAACATATGAACCTACTGATGACACCCAGCCGCTGTCTAAACAATCCTTGACGTAATTCCATTCCTCCCCTTGAAAACGAGGTTCATGCAATGATACTGTTCCATTTTGTTGTGGCAACAACTCGCTTAACTTATTAATAATGTCATTCACCATCATAGTCCATCGCCTGATTTCTATATATTATAAATGCCAGTTTTGTATAGACCCAGGTTATCGGGTTGTGTAAACCATTCAATCGTCGATTTCAGACCTGCCCTTAAGCCATCTTTTCCTTGATATTTGGGCTTCCATCCCAAAAGCCTTTCCGCTTTAGAATTATCCGCCCACAAACGCTCCACTTCGCTTTTATCAGGACGCATTCTTTCTGCAGCAGTTTGAATGGTTATTGATCGCCCCATAACATCTGCAATCAGTTCAACCGTTTCGCCAATACTAATTTCATAATTACTTCCAATATTAATTTCTTCTCCTACAGAGTTAGGCGACTCCAACATGGCAATAAACCCGCGGACGGTATCTTCTACATAGTTAAAATCACGGGTTGGATGCAGTGCGCCTAGTTCAATCACGTCCTTGCCAGATGCGATTTGCGTTATTGCTGTTGGAATAATAGCCCTTGCAGATTGTCTTGGTCCATATGTATTGAATGGGCGTATGACACCAACTGGAGTTCCGAAGGAACGGTAAAACGAAAGTGCCAACTGATCTGCTCCTATCTTCGAAGCAGAGTAAGGCGATTGTCCCTGCAAGGGGTGTGCTTCATTAATCGGAACATACCGGGCAGTACCATACACTTCACTGGTAGATGTATGGATTACCTTCTCAATATCCAACTCTCTTGCAGCCTGAAGCACATTCAACGTTCCTTTAATATTTGTGTCTACGTAGGTATCCGGCGAATGATAGGAGTAAGGAATTGCAATGAGCGCAGCCAAGTGCAGGACCGCATCGCAATCCTTCATCGCCGACTTCACACCGTGCGGATCACGTATATCGCCACTGAACACTTCAAATTGACCACGCACATCATCTGCGCAAGCATCGAGCCATCCCCATGTGTTGAACGAATTATAGAAGACAAAGGCTCTTATGTCGTAACCCTCCCGGATCAACGTTTCCGTTAAATGTGAACCTATGAACCCGTCTGCTCCTGTAACAAGAATTTTTTTATTTGACTTCACGACTATGCTCCTCTATACATTTTTCCACCTTATTTATTCCTTCTCTAAAATATTCAATGAGCCTAGGAGTGACCTCCTGCATATTAGAAGTAACGGGGAGAAGATGCTTTACCAAAAGCCTTCCACGTTTAGACTCATCCTTTTCGCTAACGATTTTTGGTATGTAGCGACGGAAAATAACGAGTTGATGGTGAAGGATAGCGGAATAAATATATGTAAATACAGGTTTATTTACAATTTCGGACCATTTTTGTTCAATAAAACTGACGTAATTATCGAAAGAATCCATGGTCTTATCAGTCGATAAAATTTGCCGACAATATTCGTTTATTCGCTCTAATGTAGAATTACTTTTCCCTAGTTGCTCCAAGAGATCTTGCATCTTTTCGAGCGCCATTTTTCCATTCTCTACGCATGATGACTCATGCGATGCTGTATTAAATAATGAGCCATCAGATTTATTCCATTCTGGATGCTCATCAAGCAAGTATTCAATTGGAGTATGCTTTGTTCCTTTGATATGAGCTCCAACTTTAGATGTATTAATAAATTCAATCTTAGAATTGAAAAACGAAATAAGTTCTTCAATAGACTCTAACGTGACCATCATTGGAATGGATGTAGGGTTCGTGCTCCCACAAACATTTGGAACCTCTAACTCTGTTACTGCTTCTAAATAATCGGTTATCTCTTCGTCTGTAAAATGATCAACTTTATTGGCATAAAGCCTATTATTGGGGTAAGAAAAATCTTGTCCAGCAAAGATGATAGAAGATGCCCCCATATATACAGCTGCTTGAATGGCGGTTCCTGTTACAGAACACGCTGAAGCGAACGTTGGTGCATCCTGTTCATTAAGCAGGTATTCCGTTAATGTATCTTCGGCAATCGCCACATGAAATAGCGCTTTACGTTTATTCTCAATTATCTTATGGTGTACATATGTCCCATAAAGTAATGGAATATCGGAATACTGCAGGCCGCTAAAAACTTGATAATTTTTTTCACTTCCATCAAGAGTGACAATTAAATCGGGAATGATTCCGATACTAAATAAAAATTGTACACTTGAGCCAGCTGCAATGGTAAAAACTCTGGAAGATAGTTGTTGTAAAGCTTCCTTATCCAAATCTGCCGAGGGACCTGAACCAACAATAAGAACCGGTTGCTGTTTGAGAACGTCCTTCAACTTCTTCACTGAATGACTGGAAATATTTTTAGGCATATTCAATGTGATATTTTTTACCCAGTCCTCTCCAAAGACCGCATAGGTAGCTAAGTTACTTCGATACCGGTTAATTTCTTTTTTACACAAGCGATTAAATACTCGCATCTCATCTGAATAGATCCGCTCATACCCATTAAGGCTCACAATTTTATATGAACTCGTAATTACATCGATAACACTGGTAATCATTTGTTCTTGGATAAATTCTTCCCTCCCAACCCCCAGAACAATAAGATTGGGGTGGAGAAGAATTCCTTCTAAATTTCTGGATTCTATTGCTCTAATAAAAATAGCAGGTTCAGGTTCATAAATATAAAATCGCTTATGAGGATATCTCTTCATTAATTCCTCGATATGATAACCTAATCCCATTCCATACACAAACAAATCATCTGAATCGGAAATATTACTTTCCAATGAATCACACCATCGTTCTGCCTCTTCAATTGGGTTGTACCGGCTATGAAGATAACTGATGGAACCATCGGCTTTGAGAACTTTGATCGTCACTTCGTTGGAATGAGAGTTAACAACTTCAACACTATTAGTATCAACTGAATGGCCCGTCACAGCAGTATACAGATTGGGGTAAGTTGACTGTAAAACAGATAAATTCCGTTCTAGCACATTAGACATAAATATCTCCCGCAAGTTCATTTATAGATTCAAATAACGGAAAAAATTCATAAGTAATAATATCGCCGCCCCAAATAAAATCTTCTTGTATGAGGGCATCATTAATATTATTAATATGTTGACCTAACCTTTCTATTTTTTCATCAATTCTTATTACCATTTCTCTAGATAACCCCACTTCTTTTAGTAAAGAATTGAGAAAGTTTAAGGAAACATGCAACCATTGCAACCCTTCTGTAAATTCACCAAACAATTTCCAGTCCTTCTCTGATACTTTGCCGTAAAATATAGATACCAGATTTTCTTTATGATCAAAAATTCTTTCAACATAATTTCTTATTTGGTCTAGAGTCTCATTAATCGCATCCTTCATGGTAATCGTTTGGAACCTTAATTCAGAGATGTGGTTTACATTCTTTGCTATATACTCTACATCGGTATCATAGGCTGTCTCTCCATCTATCGTTGTAGAATAAACTAACTTGCCTGTCTGAACAAGCTCTTCCCGGAAAACGTTCCACCAAGGCATGAAATCCGAACTATTTATAATCTTCTTTTTTATTTCTCCATCCGTATATATCTGCATTTTATACGCTCCTTTACTTCCTTTATTTTAATTATCGGTATGCGGCGTTCAATATTTTATGGAGGGGGGACAGGTCATAAAAATAGGCGCTTTCGCAATTCGCGAAAGCGCCCAGGGTAAACCAATTTTCTTTTAGCCTAAAAGTTTCAAAACCGACTGTGGAGCAGAGTTGGCTTGAGCCAGCATTGCTGTACCCGCTTGAACCAGGATTTGATTACGAGTAAAGTCTGTCATTTCTTTCGCCATATCAGCGTTGCGGATACGGGATTCAGAAGCGGACAGGTTCTCGGCAGTTACGCCCAAGTTGTTAATGGTGTGTTCCAGACGGTTTTGTACCGCACCAAAGGCTGCACGTTGTTCCGCAACTGTGTTAATCGCCGCTGCAATTGTGGAAAGAGCGTTGCTTGCTGCTGTTTGCGTGCCAATGCTCAAGCTATTCACCTTTAATTCAGCTGCTCTCATGTCCTTCAGTTGTGCAGTTAACGTATTACCCTTTTCAACACCAATTTGGAAGCTGACCGTTGCACTAGCATTCAGCAATTTAATTCCATTAAAGTTCGTGGAACTTGCAATGTTATCGATTTCTGCAATCAATGCATCCACTTCTTTTTGGGTGTTTGCACGGTCTTTAGCATCATAAGTTCCCGTAGCAGCTTGGTTAGCCAACGTGTTCAAACGCTGCAGCATGGAATGTACTTCTGTCAAAGCACCCTCAGCCGTTTGAATCAGGGAGATACCGTCCTGCGCATTGCGCATCGCTTGGTTCATACCGCCGATTTGGAAACGCATTTTCTCAGAGATAGCGAGACCTGCCGCATCGTCCGCCGCACGGTTAATGCGGAACCCGGAAGACAATTTCTCCATTGTCTTGCCCATTGCTGTGTTGTTCATACCCAGATTGCGGTGAGCATTGATTGCGCCTACGTTCGTGTTAATAAACATCGACATTCTTCATCATCCTCCATGATATCATTCGGCCACATCCTTGCGGCCTATTATATATATCGAGTAATGATCATACATTTTTTATAGTAAAAACAAATTATCTTTCAATGATCTACTAATAAGAAAGTTTGCTCCATTCTCTTAGTTATGAATTGGATCCATAAGAAAAACTAATTCCAATGGGGTTGACATAGGATAAACAAGATTGATCCCTATAAAAAAACTTCCAGCCAAAAATAGGCTGGAAGTTTTGAAAAAGTCAATATTACCCCAAAAGCTTCAAAACAGATTGTGGAGCAGAGTTCGCTTGAGCCAGCATTGCTGTACCCGCTTGAACCAGAATTTGATTCCGAGTAAAGTCTGTCATTTCTTTCGCCATATCAGCGTTGCGAATACGGGATTCAGAAGCGGACAGGTTCTCGGCAGTTACGCCCAAGTTGTTAATGGTGTGTTCTAGACGGTTTTGTACCGCACCAAAAGCTGCACGTTGTTCAGCAACTGTGTTAATCGCCGCTGCAATTGTGGAAAGAGCCGCATTAGCCTTGGCCTGTGTGCTGATGCTCAAACCACTTACACCGAGTGCAGAAGTTTTCATACTCGTGAGAGCAGCAGTTAGCGTATTCGTTTTTTCTACGCCAATTTGGAAGCTGACATTTGCACTCGAATTCAACAATTTAATTCCGTTAAAGTTTGTGGAGCCTGCAATGTTGTCAATTTCCGCGAGCAAAGCATCCACTTCTTTTTGCGTGTTCGCACGGTCTTTATTATCATAAGTACCCGTAGCGGATTGGTTTGCTAGCGTGTTCAAACGCTGCAGCATGGAATGTACTTCTGTCAAAGCGCCCTCAGCCGTTTGAATCAAGGAGATACCATCCTGTGCATTGCGCATAGCTTGATTCATACCACCGATTTGGAAACGCATTTTCTCGGAGATAGCGAGACCTGCCGCATCGTCTGCCGCACGGTTGATACGGAAGCCGGAAGACAATTTTTCCATTGTCTTGCCCATTGCTGTGTTGTTCATGCCCAGGTTGCGGTGAGCGTTGATTGCGCCCACGTTCGTGTTAATAAACATCGACATTCTTCATCATCCTCCATGATTTCATTATGAGGCCACTTCCTTGCGGCCCATTATATATATCGAACTTTCATAATCTTTTTTTTATAGCTAAAATAAAAGCAGCTTATTTTTTTTGATCAAAATAAAAAGCCACTTGATCCACTCTTCCCATACCTTGATAGGCATTCATAATCGTCTTGCTTTGGCGGACGCCTTGGACCTGGGAGCCCAGTTGACTTATTTGTCTTTCAATGCGATCGATTATGGACTGGTAAAGCACCTGAAGCGTCTGACAACGTATAGCTTCCTGGTTTCTTTCTTCCTTAGTAAGCATTCCTGGATCAACAGACGAGATAGATTCCTTCAGTTGATCCCACTTTTCCACAAATGCAAGGAAAGCTGAATCCTGCCATTCTCGTTCCTTTATTTCAAGAATATATTGTTGGCATAAGTCGATCATCTCATCGTATACATCAAGTCTTGTTCGAGTATCACGCATAATTTTGACCCGCCGTAACATCTTTGCCGATCGTTTCCCAAGCGTCTTTGATGGATTGAATCACGTTTTTAGCTTCCGCTAGCGGCTGTTGAGATTTTTGGATATTAGCTTGAACTAGTTGGTCAATCACATACAAATACAGATTTTTTAGATTTTGGGCAACTTCCCCGCCTTCGCGTTCGTTCAAGCAAGCAATCAACTCATAGATGATATCCTGCACCTTCAGAATATGCTGGTGGGCCAACATGGGATTATCTTCTGTAAGCGCAGTTTCCGCCTGATTCATATACTTTAACGCCCCGTAATATAGCATAAGAATCAACTTATGAGGGGAAGCTGTTTCATATTTATTTTTTTGGTAGGCTTGATAACCGGCGGTCATATTGGTGTACATCTATTCATCCCCTTAACCTGCTAGCTCTGCTGCGACAAACCTTTGATTTGACTGTTTAACCAGGACTGTTCGTTTTTCAATTTGCTCAGAGCCACTTCCATGGCCGTAAATTGTCTTTTTAATTGCTGTTCTTTCAATGTGAGACGATCTTCCATCTTGGTCATGGATTCCGTGATAAAAGAGATTTCAGAATCATAGCCATTCACGCGGGATTGTAAAATTCCGTTGGCCTTGCTTGTCCAAGTGCGAAGCTCTTCACTTAATATGGTAGCGATCCCCTGCTTCTTTTTCCCCGAGCTGTCGGTCTCATCTGCATTAAACATAGCTATTACTTTTTCCGGATCACGTTCCAAGGCTTCTTTAAACTTCTTCTCATCGAAGACGATCTGCCCCGTCATATCGGCCCCTTTTTTATCCTTATCGATTTCGATACCAAGGTCAGCCAATGTACCCAAGCCCGCAATATTGCTTGACATCCAACTGCCTAGCTCCATATCCAATTGGCGCAAGGTCGAATCACCCTGAAGCGTTGTTTTACGATAGGGGGTTTTATCATCCTTTGGTTTTTCTGCTGGCTTGGCCAACCCTTCCCGAATCAGCTTGCGAACTTCGTTAAATGCATCCACGAAGCCTTTAACCTTCTCAAGGACCTTGTCCGAGTCTTGTCCAACCGTGATCATAGCGGAAGAAGATTCTTTTTGGAGCTGCAAGGTCACGCCATCAATGACGCCCTTAACCTCGTTGGAGGAACTGGTAACGGACAACCCGTTTACTTTTAGTTCCGCATTCTGTGCAGCTTGAACTTCCTGGAAATTCCCGCCCGACAAGAGACCCAGGTCGTTTAAAATGTTCCCGCTACCTGTAATCCCGATTCCGGATGAACCTCCGTTACCTTGATGGAACGCATTTTCCACTCCAGTTTTCACCGAAGTTAATACCAGTGTCTTCTTTCCTGGGGATGTCTCTACCAGAGAAGCAGATACGGTTTTACTATTTTTATTGATATCATTTTTGAGATTTTCGAGCATCTCTCCATATGTTTTGCCTTTCAACGTAACCGCAACTTCAGTCCCATCTGGCTGACGAAAAGAAACCGTTTGGTTTTCAAGAGAAGAGGAATCATCTGTTGAGGTAAACTCATTCGCTTTAATAACATGCGATTTTGCCAGCTTATCTACGGTTACCTGATAGTTCCCGGTTATAGCATTATCGGAGCCAACCGCCTTTACGGCTTGCTCATCCGAGCTTTTGGTCGATGTCAGCTTGAAGTTCGCATTCAACGTTAAATCCGCAGCTTTATCGCGGAGTGTGGACAACTTTGTATTTAAATTACGAAAATAGGACTGAAACCCAGAAAAATCTTTTTTCTTTTGCTCGAGATTATTATAGGGAATTCTCTCCAGCATCATTAATTTTTCAATCATCATCCCGGTATCCAATCCGGAAGCAAGACCGCCAATACTAAACCCCATTGTTCCTACCGCCTTTCTTTTATATTTTTTTATCCAAAAACAAGCCAATGAGCTCTTTCATTTTGACCGACAGTTCTATCAAAAATTCCGGAGGCAAACTGGCTATGACTTCCTTCGTCTTCTTGTCGATAACCTCGACATATAATTCCTTGGCGTCATCGTGATACCTGAAGTGAATCTCTTTGCCGGAGCTGGCAATCGATTCATTCAACTCCTCTACCTTTTTTTGCAGATCCTGCTTGTCTTCGATGCTCATATTTATGTAATCCAAGGTGGTTCCAGTTTGAGAAGAAGGTGATTCCCCCGGCATTTCTTTGCCGAGCACATTTTTCAAGGATTGAATCGTCGACCGATGAACCTGTAAGTCTATCCCCGCGGTGTCTGTACGATGAATGCTGCTCATCTATATCCACCTCACATTTCAACAAGGCTATATTTCCTTGCATTGAATCTGCCTATGATTTCTCATTTTTTAAATTTCTTCAATATCTCAATCATATTGATATCTTGTTTTTCATTGGCTCCCCTAGTGGTCTCGACAGCAGAATTATTTTCCTGTACGATGCTCTCGTACAATTCCTTCCGCATAATTTGCACATTTTTTGGAGCCACAAATCCAAGCTTGACATACTCTCCTTCCACGCCAAGCACGCGAACCTCAATCTCGTCGCCGATCATGACCGTCTCGCCAGTTTTTCGCTTCAGTACCAGCATCCTATTCTCCCCTTCCTTGAAGAAAATGCCGGACAGGGAGATTAGAGTCTGTGATGATATACTGACATGCCTTCTGCGTTTTCGGCGAAAAGAGGACGGGAGCTCGCAAATTCACGCTAATCGCATCGTTAATGATATTAACGACAAGCATCGTCACGACTTCTTCCGGCGCTTGTACTCCCAGAGCTTCCACGGTATCCCGGTCGATAGGAAAGCTGTAGTTCTGGACATATTCCGCCGGAATTAAGATAAAGCTCCGTTCCTCATTCACCGCATGGAGAATATAGAAGACGGAATCGTCGTATGGCATTAAAGCGTAGCGGGTAATCGATTGAAACCCAACCATGCCTCTGACGAACTCGTAGATCTGATGAGGTTCAGGATGAAGAGCCCCGTAATTGGAACTTTGGATCGTTACATTTGATGCGACTGAATCATTGGTAGACGTCATTCCCGAACAACACCTTTCGTTTGCACTTCAATTTCCGGCGGGTAAACCCGAACATCAATGGCTACGCTCTGGGAGGGCAGCGCATAGAGCCGCACTTCTTTTTGGCCTTTTTGCATATAGCGTTCGAAGGCAATCTGGCCGAAGGTCGTCTTCGACTTGGCGATATTGCCCAAACGGTCGCCTTCTTGCGCTTTCTGTTGCGTAGCCTGGACAGCCACTTGTATCGCCTCGTTTTTGCGCTCGCTAGCCAGAACAGAAGGCCGCTGCAGCCCCAGCTCGTCCCATACCGGCTGCCAATCGGCCTCCATCTCGACGGGGCGCTGGCGAATCGTTAACTCAGCCGGTTCATAGCGGAAGGAATGCGATTGAACCTGCCTAATGGTATCCGATATATTCATGGAAATTTAACCCTTCTCCGAGTTTATCGAATAAAGTCGATCAGTGATACCTGCATAATCCGGGCCCCCGTTGCCAAGGCCGCCTGCATCACGTTTTCCTGCGTCTTCAAGGCGATAATCGCTCCCGGCATATCGACATCGGCGACCTGGCCGCGCTCGGTCTTCAGGCTGACTTTATCATCCGCAAGACGGTTCTCCATCAGCTCGAAGCGGTTCATGCGCGCCCCAATTTCTGCCCACTGCGTATTAATTCGGTCCGAGGAGGCGTCAATCCGCTCCAATCCATTCAGGAGTGCATCTATGTCGTTATTCTCTGCCGCTTTGATCATGTCATCCATCATTTGGAACACATTATCATTATCTTTATCGATCGGCTTCGTTGTATCGATGGCCTTGCCAAATATCAATTCGCCTGTAATGCTTACCGGAACGGTGACCGCAGGGCTTACATTTAGTCTGTAAATCCCTTCATCTGTCTTCTCCGTCGCGGCTCCCGCACTCGTATAAGGCGGGATGTCCGTCTTCTGGCCGTTGAACAGATAGCGCCCATTATAGGAACTGTTGCCGATCATGACAAGCTGCTCCTTGAGCTGCTTCAACTCCGCAGCATTTGCTATACGAGCATCATCCGGCGTCGTCCCGGTTGATCCTTGCTGCACCAACGTACGAACCCGCTTCAGCACGTCGCTCGTCTGCTGCATCAAGGAATCCATGGTGCGCAGCATGCCCGATCCCATCTGCGCATTGGAGGTAAATTCATCATTGCGGTTCAGTTCGCTGTCATACCGCATCTGATAGCCGATGCCGACCGGATCGTCGCCTGGACGGTGAATCCGCTGACCGGAAGATAGTTTATTATTCAGATCAATCGCATTGCTGTTCATATATCGCATATTGCGGAGCAGCTGCGTATTCTGCATTGCACTCGTTACGCGCATCCTAGTTCCTCCTTACATATCCTGCTTCCTTTATTTAACGTTACCGTCCAACGATACCCATCTGATTGATGACCCGATCAAGCATCTCGTCGACCGTCGTCATGTTCCGCGCCGCCGCATTGTAGGCATGCTGGAAGCGAATCATGTCGGCCATCTCCTCGTCCAGTGACACTCCGCTCACCGATTGCCGGCGGAATTGCACGGAATCGACCATATCGCTCTGCACTTTGACATTTCGCTCCGCGTTTGTTGCCCGCGTTCCCAGGTCGCCCATAATCGCGCGGTAATAATCATCTACCGAGCCGGTGGACAACGATGTCATATCCGCCGGATAATTGAATGATTTGTCGCGGAGTGAAGCCAAGGCATGCGCGATAACGCTGTTCCCCTTAACCGTAATGTTCTGCCCGTTCACGGTGTCATAACGTCCGGAGGCCGCGATATTACTGACGTTATTCACGATATCGACATTGACCTGGATATTGCTGATGGAGAATTCGCCGCCGTCCGTTGTCGTGAAGAATGGAATGCCCGACTTGGCAGGGTCTGACAGCGTATAACCCAGGCTGTGCAAGCCGTTAAATCCGTTCACTTGGACCGTGGCGGGTCCCTTCAAGATGGAGCCTGCCGGAATCGTGCCGCCTGCCGGGATTGTCGTCCCGTTCTCCAGCTCTACGGCGCTCTTGGCAATAAGCGGCGAAGCAGCCACATAGCCAGCTGCCAGCTCGACATCTACCGTTCCGGTTACCATCGTTCTAACCATCGCATTCGCTTGGTCGCGCACCCGCTCGACCTCGGCAAGCGATTGCGCATATCCATGAAGCTGTCCTGCCGTGGCGGCTACATCCGCCGTAATCGGCGTCGCCTCTCCATTCTCGACGACCGTAACACCGCCCGACAGAATGGCGATATCTCCTCCCTCTCCATCGGTCACCTGCACATCGATGATGGTGGAGAGCTTGTCAATCAGCAGGTCGCGCTGATCCCGGAAATCATTGGCGTTATCCCCCATGCCTTCCACGCGCTTAATCGTATCCGTCAAGCTTGCAATATTTGCGATAATATCGTTTGCTTCGTTCACTTTGATGTTGATGCTGGACTGAATATCGTTCTCCAGCTTGGTCAGCGACTCATCGATATGCTTCAGCATATTGGTGAAGTTAGAGGCCGCACCGGCCACTTCGACGCGCGCACTGAGCAGAGAGGGGTCGCGATTGAGGACTTCCCAGGAGTTCCAGAACTTATCCATGACGCTGCGCAAGCCATTATCCGACGGTTCATTGAAAAAGCCTTCAATCGAACGGATCGTATTATCGACAATGCTCCACGAGCCAAGCGTCTGGTTCTCTCTCCGGAATTGAAGGTCGAGGAAGCTGTCGCGGATACGGGTAATGCTGTCGTACTGCACGCCGGTACCCAACTGCCCCGGAGCTACGCTGTTGTACATTCCGGGCATCGCCAGCGGCCGGGTCGCAGAAGCGTTCACCCGCTGCCGCGTATAACCGTCCGTGGAAGCATTGGCGATGTTATGTCCCAAAGTCTGCATCATGGTCGATTGGACAAACAAGGATCGCTTGCTCGTCTCCAATCCGTGAAAGGTTGATCTCATCTTCGTTCGTTCCCTTCCTTCATCCGTCTATGCACGCGTATCCATCATGCCGGGTCTGCTATATTGGGGAGCAGCTTGCTCCGGGCGGCGGTACAGCATGTCTTGTTCGGAATAATCTATATGCAAATTAAGCTGATATTCGATAAAATGAATGGACTGCTGAATGAGCGTCTGGTTATGGTCATTGGTGAATTTCAACTTTTCCAGCACCGTCCGGATACGTTCTTGCACGGCGAGCATCTCTTGCCGCTCATTGGCGTCGAAAATCAGCTTCGTAATCTCGGTCACCGTAAGCTTTAGCTGCGATTTGATCCCCTTCGATTGCAGGAACGACTGCACAGCCCCTTCCCGCTCCTGTTCCAGGGAAGCTAGCTGCTTCAAGCATTTCGATTCCTGCTGGGACAGCTTGACCAAGTTATCGATGTCATTCTGAATAATTACCTGCGTCTTGGCTTCCCCGATACGCACCAGCTCTGAATAAATATCCTCCATGCGGCTCAATATTTCCACAATTGGCGCTGCGCTCACATTCGTTCCTCCGCTCATTCAGTTTCTTTGCGAAACAGGGGAAGCAGCTTCTCCGCAATCTTGTCGGCAGCGACATGATACGTCCCTGTCTGTACGGCCTGCTTCAGCTCGGCAATACGCTCCTGGCGGGCCGGATTGTTTACCCGGTTTTGCGCATCCAGCATTTCCTTCGCTTCGGTCGATATCGTCAGTTCATCCTTGCGGGATGATTTCGGAGAGACTCTCCCGGCCGACTGCTGCTTCTGATAATATTGGATCGCTCCGACGCGCTGCGTTTCATTGATCTTCATCATTACACCTCGTTTCACACGGCAGACGGCCGTTCATTCCGGCTCGCATCCCGTCCTCATTCCAACTTGTTTCCTTCTATTGTAAGGCATATCCGTATACATAGACAAAACCGATAACCTTTACTAAGATTATCGGTTCCGTGTCAAGGAAAATTTAGTTCTTGTCAAAAGAAGTTCATGCCGCGGGCTATTTGTCGCGGGACGGTTCAAAAGCCTGGTACGCCCTCGTTCCGGAGGCCGCTTCTCCCTTGTCCGGCTCCTTCGCAATGCCCGCTTCCTGTATTTGTCGAACCAGCCTGTTCCGGCATGATTCGCACATATGCCCTTCCCGAATCGGGTTGCCGCACACTTCGCAATCATATGTCAAATTCGGAGCCTGGTATATTGAAATGCGTCCTTCCCGGATGAACTGCGTAATCTGGCGCGGGCTGACCTTCGTCTCTTCGCTTAGCTCATGCAGCGTCGCATGCCGCTGATCGCGCAAATAGGCCACGCACCGTTCATACTCCTGTTCAATCTCCTTCAGACATGCAGGGCAGATGTCCCTGAATGCCTTGGCGAACAGCCTGCCGCAGCGCGGACAATTGCTCAATTCCATCTTCTCGCCCCCTTATATGCCGTTGTATTCATCATAACTTATTCATCGACAGAAAACGAGAGGATTTTTACTAAAAAATGCGTGTTCAAACAGGGGCTTTTCAGCACCGAGAAGGTTGCAAGAACTTGAAGAAGGAGCAGCGGAATATAGGCGAAACGACATGAGCAGCGGACTTCAAGAGTGAATGCAAGATTCGATGCCGAGTTGCTTCCTCAATTGCTTCGTGATCAAAAGCACCACCTCTAACATTTAAGCTCTCGCCCACGTATAGCTGGCTATCTTCACCGGGATAGAAAAGGCGTCATTCAGCCGCGAGAGCTGACGGGCACAAGCGCGTAACGTGCTGCCAGTCGTATACACGTCATCAATGATGAGAATGCGGATATGTCCCCGCCGCTTAATCACGCCGACGAAAGCCGAAGATAACGAACGGGCGGCCATGACCGGCGCATGCTTGTTCAACGCAAAGGCTTCGGCCGCACTGCGCTCTCTGCCCTTCCGCTCCTGCTTGCTCTGCTTCTCCCCATCCTGCTTCCGGTCAAGCAACCCTACGACTGGACGGATCCAAACCTGACCCAGCAGCCGCGCCAACCGTTCCGCCTGGTTGAACCCGCGCGCCTGGAGACGCGCAGCCGTCGATGGCACATAAGTGACAAGATCGGGCAGCATCTCCTCCAGTGGAGTTCCCCACAGCCAGTTCCTCAATCTTTGCACGGTCGAATTATCTTTCCCAGCCGCGACAGGATACACGGAGCGAAACAGCATCGAATAGGATGCCGTCATCATGGCCGCCATTACCGGCTCGTATCGGATATTCCCCCGGAACTTATACTCCGCCAGCCATTGCTTCATCGTTTCATTATATTGGACCACGCTTCGATTGGCAGACAAGCCGTGAAAAGCTAACGCATCGCGGACACAGTCAGGACAGCGAATGCCCCGTCCGCATGACATGCATCCGATCCATTGAATCCAAGGGATATCCCGTAAGCATCCGCTGCATATTTCCTTCGTTAACGCTGCTTCTCTTCTCTCCTTATGAAAAGCGGCTCCTGACGTTCCTATCGCCTGGCTGCATACCTTGCACGGAATCGATTGCGGCCGCAGCACCTGCTGCAGCTTCCGCTCAAGCCAATAACCCTGCGCTGCCGGTTCAGCCACTTCGCCATCTCCTTCCAGTATAAGCGGACAGCAAATAACCATGCCTCCTCGCCAGCCGGTTCATCTCGCGAATCTGCCGCACCGCCCTGCGCTGCGCCCGATTCCATTGACGGGAACCGAAGACGACCGTGCCTGCCGGATCCTCCTTCGAACGTCCGGCCCGGCCCGCCATCTGGACGAGCGATGCTTCATCGAACAGCTTGTCATCCGCATCGAGAATGTACACATCACTCTTCGGAACCGTAACGCCCCGCTCCAAAATCGTCGTCGTAACCAGCATCCGAATATCCCGCTCCCGGAAGCGGAGCACCCGCTCTCCACGCAGCTCATCCGCTGCGGAGGTCCCCTCCACCCGAATCTCCGGAAATTGCCGCTGCAGGAGCCGCACGACACCTTCCACCTGCCGGATGCGGGTGATGAAGATAAATACCTGCGCTCCCCGCTCAACCGATTCCGCCATACGGCGGATCAGGCCCCCTGGGAGCGACCCGCGCGCCAGACACGTCGCTACGCCCGGCATCGGGACCCGTACCGGTACCGGCAGCGGATGCCGATGATACCGCACCGGCACCCGGGCATGCCGCAGCGTCCCGCGCCGCACTTGACGCTGCATCGCTTCCGGCGGGGTGGCCGACAGAAACACAAAAACGCCCCCTCGGCGACAAACTCGCTCTGCCGCGCGATGGAGCATGGGATCATTGTGATAAGGAAACGCATCCAGTTCATCAATAATAACGAGATCGAATGCCCGGTCGAACCGCAGCAGTTGATGAGTCGTCGCCAGCGTAATTCTGCCCTCGCCCCAACGGTCGGGACTTCCGCCATACAGCGTCACGACCCGCTCGTTCGGGAAAGCCTCCTCGATCCGCGGCTTCAGCTCCAGCACCACATCCCGCCGCGGCGTCGCCACGAGCGCCCGCCCGCCATGCAGAAGCGCATCCTCGATTAGCGGAAAGATCATCTCCGTCTTCCCCGCCCCGGTCACGGCCCAGAGCAGAAAGGAACCCGTCACGGGTTGTCCCGAACCATGAGAACGTCCGACATCTATCTCCCGCCGCACCGACGCGATATACCGCAGGGCATCCGTACTGGCAGCCTCCTGGGCCGGGGCCAGCCCCCACTTCGGGAGACGCGGTCCGAGATCTTCTTCTCGGGCCGCTGTCCCGGACGCTGCCGCCGGCGGGCGGAGGGAAGATCCTGCTACGAGCAGCGAGCAGGAGCGAATGCGTCCCAGGTTCAGACAGTGCGTGCACGTCCGGCATTCCATGCTGCCGCAGGAAGAGCAGGCCGATACCGTCATATCTTCCGTGCTGCCGCATCGGTTGCACCGGTACACCGCGGCAGAAGCTGTTCGCCAGCGGGACATCGCCTTGCTTGCCCAGCGCTTTCCCTCTTCCTCCACCGGCATAATGCCGGCACGCACCTCCAGCCAGCCATGGAGGCAGCCCAGTTGAACGAATGTATGCCTGAGCGGAATCCATTCGTGCCAGCCCTTTTCTTCCATCAGGGAGACAAGCTCTTCGTCCGAGACGAGCCTGCCCTGCAGCGCTTCAGCCAGCCGCCATGCGTCCGCTTGCAGCGAAGCGCGCGGCGCGCCCCCCGCTTCAGGCAGTCGATCAAGTGCGGGCGCCCGCCGGGTGACTCTCTCTTCGATCCGGTACACTGCCGCGCTTTCCGCCACCCGATACGCCTCCTGCCGACATTCCTTGACCGCCTGCGCGTTCGGTTCTGTACCCGGCGCTTCCAAGATCATCACCGTGAACCACTCCTCTTCCCCATGGCGATCGGAATCGGTGAACAGATACAATAATTCACGATAGCTATGCAGCGCATCGCGGTAATATTTCGTCCACCCCCGCTTCCCCCACTGATCCATCTCCTCGCACTCGGCGAAGTCCTCCAGCATCGCCAACCCGATAAATATCGGCAGAGCAGGCTGGAGCACGACCAGCTTCATTCCTCTTCGCTTCCCTCCGTCCTCCGACAGCCAGTAGCCTGCATCTACGCGCCAGTCCAACGTCATCCCCGTATGCCATCCGGTCTCCGTTCTTATGGCGTAAACTCTTACTTGCACCCGTTCCCTCTCCTTCCTTAATTCCTCGGCGCCTGTATGTACGGTTGAAGCGGAGTCTCATCCCGTCCAGTACCAACATACAACAAAAAAGCACACCCCACCCGTTGTCACGGGATGGCATGTGCTTCATGCTCAACGCCTAAATTCAATGATTTACCTAGATTGTATACGATACAGCGGCAAATGACAACCCTAATTTGGAAATACTTACAGCAGCTTGCTCTTCTTTGCCTTTTGCAAAAATTTATCGCTCGATTTATTAATCGTCTTTTTCAAGCCGACTCCCAGCACGAACGCAATCCCGATATAAATAAGCAGGATTAACATATGCTTCGTGACGACCGGCCACAGAATGCCCCCGACCGCTTCCCTCATAATCGTGATGGCGTGAGTGAACGGCAAAAACGGGTGCAGCTTCTGGAAGAAGGCCGGTGTCATCTGAATCGGAAAGGTTCCGCCGGAGCTTGCCAACTGGAATACGAGCAGTATGATGGATAATGCTTTCCCGACATTCCCGAAGACGGACACAAGCGTATATACGATCGTGACGAATATGATACTGATGTATATCCCAAACAGGACGAACCAGAATTTATGAAGTACATAGGTTTTCAAAAGAAACATATCGCCCAGCGTTACAATCGTCGCCTGCCCGATGCCTAACGTGACAAACGTGAGCAGCCGGCCGAAATAAGCTTCATAGCTTTTGTACTCATGCTTATTCTCAATATCGACAATCAGCATCGAAATCAGGAGCAGTCCGCCGACCCACAACGCCAACGTCGTGAAGAACGGCGACATCGCCGAACCATAATTCGGAATCGGGAACAGGTCATGCTCCTTCAGCAGCACGGGCTCCGCGAAGAAATCACTTTCTTGCTCCGCATCCCCGGTCAGCAGCTTGATGACTTCATCCAAATCGCCCGTTTCTTCAAAAGAACGAATTTTGGCGGCAATATCCCTGACCTTTCTGCTAAGCTCCGGGAACTCTCCGTTCACTTTGTCTAATTCCGTCTCGCCCAAGCGAACCTTGTCCTTCACCTCGGCCAAGGCCGATTCGATTTTCGGAATCGCGGCGAACAGTTCGTTTTCGATTTTCCGGACGAACTCCAGGCCTTGCCGCGATTTTTCCATCGAACGGCGGAAACCTGGGACCACATCCTTATCAATCGTCTCAACCGCATTATCGAGGGAGGCAGCCGCATCCTTCGTGACCGAGCTAATCTGATTCAGCGTATCCTTCGTCGGCTTGTTCGCCTCGCCGGCAAATTCGCTGGCTCGAACTAACGCCTTCGAGATATCTTCCATTCGGCTCTCTACATTCCGCAGCTTCGCAATCACATCCTCAATCGCGCCGTCATCCACGGACCTTTTCATGTTTTCCGCGACATCGATGAGTTTGCTGATCGCATTTTGGCCATCCTTCGTGCGCGCTGCCGCATTTCGAAGCCGATCTTCTACTTTATTAAAATCTTTGGCCAATAATTTATCCGTCAACTTCACGACGGAAGTAGCGGCATCCTGCAATTTGCCCGATTTGTCGCGCGCCTCGTTAATGAGCTTCTCGATCGTGCCTCGGTTTGACTTAAAGCCGGGAGCGATGACATTGTCATAGCTGTCAGCCAGTTGGCCCGCCATAACCTCGGCCTTGTCCAGGAAGTTTCCAATCAGACGGCGCACAAGCTCTGACACATTGTTGTTTTCAAGCTCCGTATTGATTTTATCCAGCAGCTCTTGCAGGCTCCCCGCGTTCGTTTTCATGTTTTTCAACATGTCTATGAGCCATTGATAATCCGTACCCGTTAATTTCGAGAGCTCTTCTGCCTTTTCAATCAGCTTATCGAGCGATCCCAGGCTATTTTCAAGTTGGCTGGCCGCTTCGGATAAAGAGCCCGCTATCTCCTTCCATTTCTCGGCAAGGGCGCTGCCATCTGCTTGCGCAAGCTGGTCCTTCGCCTTTTTGATCAGGTCTTGCACGCGGGTTAATTGCTCCCGGTATCGCTTGCCGGCCTGCTCCATATCATCCAGTGCCTTTGTCAGCGCAGGGACGATGCGATTATCCAGATCCGTCCGGAACTGGCCAATCAGATCATTAATTTTGAGTGCCGTTCGTTGAATTTCCTTCAGCTTGTCCACGGCAAGCTCTTTATTGTCGGCAACGATGCGGCGAGCTCTTTCCAATTGGTTATTTAAATCTTCCAATTTATTTTTCATATCATACAGCGAGGAGACAATGTCATTCATGACCCCGCCAGCGGTTAGAGAATGATTGACGCCCTCGATTCTCGTAATCAGCTTCTGCAATGACCATATCCCTGAATTCAGTTCATCGCTTTTTTTGCTCAGTTCCTGTTCCACGACACGGAGATCAAGGTTCGAATTAATTGCATCGGTCATCGCCGACATTTCCGTCATCGTGTTTTGCAAAGCCTGCAAATCCTTTTTGACGACCGGAATGGTCTTCTCAAAGGTTTCGTCTCCCTTATCCAGGAACCGTTCCACATCGGAATCAACAGCCTCTTTTTTCTCTTTTTCGAAATCCTTGATTAAAGAAATCGCCGTTTCCGCTTTTTTGATAATGTCGTTCGCTTTTATTAAATCGACTTGGCCTTTCCGAATCATGCTTTCAATTTCCGGAATATTCTCTTCCAATTTGAAAAGATTGTCCTTCATTTTCAAAATCGAAGGCTTGTTCCCTTGCAGTTCCACGCCAATCTCATTGAAAATTTCAAAGATGGCGCCGTTGGCCTCTTTCACGAAATTGCTCCGGATCGTTGACGTTACCCCCGTCGCCCCGGCCGATGTCACCTTCGGCGCAATTGCGTTCACCTTCTGATTAATAAAATAATCTAGTTCGGCCTTCTCAGGGTGACTTGAAATGACAGAGGTTAACCTCTCGGAGAAGTCTTCCGGAATGACGATGGCCGCATAATAGTCTCCGTGGTTGACGCCTTCCATCGCATCCTCTTTATCCACGAACCGCCATCCTAATTTATCGTTCTCCTTTAACGACTCGATGACCTTCTCGCCCACGTTGATGCTTTTATCCTGGACCTCGGAACCCTTATCCAGATTGACAACGGCCACGGAGACATCCTTCGTATTGGCGTACGGATCCCAGGACGGAAGAATATTGAACCAGGCATATAAAGAAGGGAGAATAACTACCGCCAAAATAACAATAATTGCAGCCGGATTTTTAATAATGTTGCGAAGGTCTGTTATGTAAATTTTCAATATATTCATTGTTCACCATACCCTGTCTTAAGCTGTTAATGTAATAAATCATTTGCCGTATAAATCTTTCCCCAGAACCCCAGAACTAATTTGGATATTTAGTCAGATGTTCTAGCTATTATACTTGTTCTAGTAGCAAACTGCAAGGAACCCCTTCTAAAATATGTATTTTTCTATCCAAATATCACTCGTATCCCTCTCATAAAACAAAAAAAGATGCCTCCCATGTAAGCAAGCCTGCGGCAACAGGCTCACAGAAGCATCCTCCAACAATACGGCTCGATTATATCGATTGCAAAAGCAACGCAACACGGAATGAGTCCCTGCTTGTCAGTATATCTTGGAGAGGCGATAGGGCGTACCTTAAAATGCACCTACTAGTATACTACAAAACATATCCATTTTATAGTAATCAAAACTATGAAGATGAATGAAACATTGCCCGGATCGGGTTCACACGAAGCAAAATGAAATCAACGCAAAACCTTGCCCCTGTCCGGGCTTTATTCTTTCGGATTGTGCCGAACCTTTGCCGCACAGAACCTGTTCAGATAGCGCTTCCAGACATAAAAGGAACCTTGCGCAGATCCTCCGCCCGATTCAAACGGACAACGACAAAAGCTTCGGCGGGCTGTGTCGACTCCAGGTCATCCAGGACCCGATCCACTTCCGCCGGCGTTATGACCACCGCATTCCAGCTTATTCGCGCTCCCCGGACCGCACGCTCGGCGATTGCCAGCGTTGCATCCGTCGATCCGCAGTCCAGCAGTGTCATATGCAGTTGACGCCCTCGTAACCAAGTATAGAAACCAAAGGCCCGTACCATCCATTCAATGTGGCGTTCATCATTCTCGCTTACGATGACAACATGCATCCATGGCGCAGGACGAGAGCCCCGCACCAGCTTCTGCCACCCATGCGCGAGATGAACGGCCGCCACCGCTATCCCATAGCATCCGATAATCCAACATAGCATCGCGATCATGCGGCCACCTCCCTTTGTAACACTGTATGCCGAAGGAGATGGCAGGGTGACGGACGAGAATCGCGAATCTGCCCCAACATGAAAAAAGGACGCACTTCCAGCGCCCGGCAAGCCTTCTCGGCTTCGGTGCCGAGAAGCTTCGACTTGGAAATGCGTCCTCTGTAATGACCACCAACGATTACAACGTGACCCAACCGTTTTTAATGGAGTTAATGACCGCTTGCGTCCGATCGTCAACCTCCATTTTTTGCAGAATGCTGCTGACATGGTTCTTGACGGTCTTCTCGCTGATGAACAAGTATTCTCCAATCATCTTGTTGCTCTTGCCTTCCGCCATCAGGCGGAGCACTTCGGCCTCACGGCGAGTAAGCGGGTTATCTTCCGCCGCCACGAAGCGCACGCCCGAATCATGGGAGGATTGATTGCTCACGACGCCATGCCCGTCCAGAATCGTCATTCGGCGCAGCTGTTGAATCAGCTTGCCCGTCACCTTCGGATGAATGAATGCATAGCCGCTTACGACCGATCGGATCGCGTTGATCAGCGACTCGGCCTCCATATCCTTGAGCAGATAGCCGGATGCGCCCTTGCGCAGCGTCTCGAATACATAGCTCTCGTCGTCATGAATGGATAGAATGATGACTTTGACATCCGGGAAAATATCGCGAAGACGCTCGGTGGCGACGACGCCGTTCTCTACCGGCATATTGATGTCCATCAGGACGACGTCCGGCACTTCCTTGTTGCAGAATTCCACAACCTGAATCCCGTCGCCGCATTCCCCGATGACTTCCAGATCGTCCTCCATGTTCAAAATCCGTTTCAAACCTTCGCGAAAAAGCTGATGATCGTCAGCAAGGAGTACTTTGATGCTAGGCTTTTCCTGTGTTCGATGCTCCATAGATTTACTCCTCTCTCTTCTCCACATTTGTCGGAATTTGTATCACGATTCGCGTGCCGCGGTTCTCGGCGGAATAGATCTCCATGTGGCCTTCGAGCAGTTCGACACGCTCCTTCATCCCAAGCAGACCGAAATGCATATGTTCCTTCGATTTGACCTCCAAGGAATCCAGCTTGAAGCCGAATCCGTTATCCCGAACGACAACCCGCACCTCCTCCGGCTCATAGGTCAGTTCACAGGTCACGTTCGTCGGATGTCCATGCTTGGCCGCATTGGTGAACGCCTCCTGTACCAGCCTGTATATGGCCGCCTCCATCGCCGACTTCAACCGGCGCTCATGCCCCCGAATCTCGAAGGAGGTTCGAATCCGGTTCTTCTCCTCATAATCATGAATGAACTTGCGCAATGTCGGCACCAGCCCCAAATCATCGAGGGCCATCGGCCGCAAATTGTATATAATCTTCCGAATTTCCTCCAGACCGAATCGCACTTGCGATCGTAAATCTACTATTTCGTGCTTCACCGACTGAAAATCCTGCTTCGATATCATTCTTTCTACAATTTCCGTCCTCAGCACTAGATTGGCTAATGACTGAGCCGGACCGTCATGAATCTCCCGGGCGATCCGCTTGCGCTCCTCTTCCTGGGCCAGAATAATCTTCAGGCCAAGAAGCTGGCGATTCTTCGCCGATTCGAGAATGCGGGTCACTTGACCCAGATCTCCGGACAGATACTCCAGCGCCACGCTCATCTGGGAACCAATCGTCTCCGCACGTTCAATCGATCCCTCCACGGCGCGCAGCCGCTTCTGCAGATCGTCCCTGCGGGTCTTCAGGTAGCCTTCCTTCTCACGGTATATCATCAGTTCCAGCTGCAACTGCGTTGCTTTCTCATAAGCTAGCTTAATATCCTCTTCCGTGTAGCGGACAAAGTCTCGGCTTACCTCGGTCAAACGCAAACGAGCCAGACGATATTTCCGTTCCAGCTCGTCCACTTTATCGCAAATTTCCGCCGTCTGATTCAACACTTCCTGAAGCTCGTGGCTCATCGTGACGGCTTCATTCCGGGAGGAATCCAATATTTCAAATATTTGATATTTGCTTTCTTCCATGACTTTAATGGCGTTTTTTATCACGCGATCAATGTTTCCGACCTGATTGTCCACTAACGCTCCGTCTCCTTGACTTTAGAGGATGAATTGGATATTCATCCTTTATCATACCATATTAACGGATAGTAATGGACTTCGTTTTTTTATCCCATTTTACAGATAGGCCTAATTGTTCCGACACCAATCGCAGAGGGACTAAAGTACGACCTTGCCGGACGATCGGAGCGACATCGGACTTACTTTTTTTCCCGTTCTGGGTAAACGTCTTCTCCCCCACGATCATATCGATCATCGAATTGCCGCGCAGCGCGGTCACCCGGCTCGTCTTCCCATCCCAGTCGGTATCTCCGCCGAATGCGTCAATAATCGTGCGCACCGGCACGTAAGTGACGTTATTCAAGACCAGCGGAGCGACATCGAGCTGCTGCTTCTCCCCGTTCAGTTGGGCTGTCTTGCTGCCTACCGTCAATTCCATTGTCGGGCGGCTCAATACCGCGTCCGTTCCGGCCGGAAGCTTGACGATTAGATTATCGATCGCAACCGTGCCCTGCGGCACCCGTTCATCTTGATCCTCTTTTGGATTATATAAATAAATGCGCTTCAGCTTCGCTTCGGATGATAGATTCAGAGCGGCCAAATCGGTCTCTACCGTCTTCCAGCCCTCCCAATTCACCGACTCCACAATGCCGATATAGTGCGCCTTGGAGCCGTCGTGAATCTCCATACGCAAATTGTTGAAGCTGTTATCTCCATAGACGTCCAGCTTCATTCCGCTCGTTCCGCCCGGCAAGGCAACCCCGCTGCCGCCGTTCAATTCGGCATAAGCGAACTTGTCGCCGGTTCCGGACGTCATGTCATAGGTCAGCTTGAGCACCTTATCATTAGCGGAGCGGCCGCCGAATCCGCCTTCCACCGTCACCTTGCCCGTTGTCGCGTTCTTCGGCAGGCCCGAGAACGCGACCGGATAGTTGACCGAATTGAAGTCTTCGAGCTTCTTCTCCGCTCCCGGAGTAAGCGGAATCATCGCCCGCATGCCATCATAGTTCGCAATCGCGTACCCGATCTTTCCGCCCTCTGGCACGGAATCGACCTGAAGGACGCCATCGGCGACCGTACCCTTGAATCCGCGCAGCTCCCATTGCACGGAGCTGGTTGGCAGCGTGGCGGTACTGCCATCCTGCAGCGTCACCTTGACCGGCAGCGCAGCCTTCGTTCCGGCAACCAACGGCGCCGAAGAAGCGCCTATGCGAATTTCGTCGATCTGATCCGCCCCGATGACCTGTACCTTCTCTTTCGTCTTCGCCCCTCCTGACGTCGCCGTGACCTCCGCGGTTCCGGCCTTCATCGCCGTGAAGGCGGAGCCGTTCCATTTCAGCTTGTCATTGCTGGAGCTCCACTTGATGTCAGCGGTTGAGGCATCAACCGGATTGTAATACTGGTCATAAGCCTTCAAGCTAAAGGTTGCTTGCTGGCCGATGAACAGGGTCTTGTCTCCGGCCAGGGTCATGCCCTTGACTTCTCCCTTCGGAGCGGTCGTATACACGCCGATTCCGTTGACGACCGAACGGATATTATTGCCGCCTTCCTTCGTCTCGAAGGTCAGCTTCGTCTCCGTCTCGCCCAGCGGACGGTTGGCCATCGTCGTCGATCCGCCCCCGTCCAGGTTGACCGCACGCCAGATGCCAGCCTCTGCCAAAGCCTGCTGGAATTCCTTCAATGTCAATCCCGAGCTGACGCTATTCGATTGAGCCGTAACGAGATAGGCATAGCGCCCGTCCTTCGAATAGCCGACTGCCGTTCTCGCCGTTGCCGACCCGCCGCTGATTCCGCCCGTATCGCGGGTGAAGCTGACGGTCTTGCCATTGTCGACGAGCAACGTATGGCCGCTTATCATCATCTGGAAGGAGGAAGGATCGACCGACTGGCCATTGCTCCGCGCGATGAGATGATAGTTCGCCTCCACGCTTGCCCCGACCTGCAGATTGCTCCGCATGAACTGCGCCGCCGTTCCGTGTCCGCGCAAAATGTAGCCATCCTCCGGAACCTCGATCGGCAGCGGGCCCGATTCTGATATTTGTTCCACCACGCCGTTCCGGACCAGCGCCTCGGTCGGAGTCGTCGAGCTGTCATTCGGACGGACCGTTCCCTTCCAAGCGCTCGTATAAATATACAACGCGTTGATATGGCTGTGCTGGCCGCCCGGCTCTTTATTGTATTTCATCTTGTTAATGCCCGCGAGCGGGAACGTCTGGCCATCCGGCAGGTGCACGCTGCCTTCGAACCGGTATTGATCGATGGTCGGCGTGCCGTCCTGCTTGACCGCGAAGGCATACATGCCCTGCAACTCCGCAGGGCTCGTGATCAGGACCCCGTCATCAATCGAGGCGCCCATCGGCACGCGATCCGAGCTCATCATCCAGTAGTCTCCGTTTACGCCCGCCACTGCCCCGGTTTCCTTTGTCATTCGCGTTACCGTCTGGCCAACCGCCGTCTGGCCGTTCTGGCCGGTCATGACATCGAGCTTGATGTACGGATTTTTCAGATCCGCCTCAATAATATTGAGAATGGTCGTATACGTCTTGCTATTGCGAACCGTCTTATATTGATAGGTGACGAGCTTCGCTCCCGAGGTGATAATCTCCTCGTTCAACTTCTTGAGCGATTGAACGGATCCGCTCGCTTCAACGACCGCCGGAGTTCCCCAACCCCAGCCTGCTGCCGGCTGCATCAACAGCGCTCCCGACAACACCAATACAACGGCTACCCGGACACCCGCGTGCCGCTTCGGCATCCGCCCATCGGATGCTTCGATTCTCTTCATGTTTCTACTCTCCCATTTCCTTGCTAGTATGTAATTTGACAACTGTGAAGACATTAAACCTATAAACTCTATTACATATAGACGACTCTATTCTACTAAAAGTTGCGTTTCTGTAACCAAATATCCTATATTTCCCGGGACATATAACGACAAAAAGCCCCATCCTCTGTTTCCGACAAAGGATGGGGCTTTGTAAAATAGATTAGAAGTTGATCGTAATATGATCGATCGACAGCAACAACCGGCGCAGCAGGATCGCCGCTTGGGCTCTCGTTGCCGAGCCTTTCGGATCGAATCTGTCCCGCTTCACGCCTTGAATCAGACCCGATTGCACGGCCTGAGCCACAGTAGGAGCTCCAAGTCTCGTAATGTGCTTGCTGTCTTTGAATACGCTCAGCACCGTCGTTGTCGTCCGCGGCAGACTATGTCCGGCCGCCTCCGACGCCCGCACCATCATCTGCGTCAATTGCTCCCGGGTGATGCTGTCGTTCGGCTTGAAGGTACCGTCCGGGAACCCGCTGATAATGCCAGCCTTAATCGCTGCGCCGATATAGGCGCCGTTGATCGTGGAATTGCTCACATCCGGGAAGCGCTTGGCCGCTTCCGCATTCGGTTCCAGTCCGAGAGCCCGCGAGATGGCAACAGCGAATTCCTCCCGCGTAATCGGCTTGTTCGGCTCGAACTTCGTGCTGCTGCGTCCTTCCATAATCATTTTGGCAGACATGGCCGTCATATCATTGTTAGCCCAATGGCTCGTCACATCGATATAGACTTTGTTGCCGATTGTCAACGCGGCAATCACGCTCTTCTTCACCTTGGTTACGCCAACCGTGACCGTACCGGAGCGGTACAGCTTCGTCGGAAGATAGGCCAGTTGGCTGTTGCTCGTCTGATACTCGACAATCGCGGTCCGATTCGCCGTAACCGTATCGGTCGTTCTTATTTTAATGACGGCTTCCATATTCAACTCGGTCAATCCGCTGACCTGGCTGCCGGAATAGCCATATAACGTAAACTGATGCGCCTGCACCAACGCGGTCGCCTGTACCCGGCTCAACGCATTCACGATGTTGGTCTGCTGCGATTGGGCGGGCTCAATCTCGATCAGCAAGTAAGAGTTCGAGATCGAGCCTTTCAAGCTCTGCACGATCTGAATAATCGTGTCGCGGCTAATCGTGATGCCATACAGCGTGTTCCCATACTTGATGGCGAACAGCACCGGGTCCTTCGCGATATAGGCGGAATCGAACGCGCTCAACGGAATGGACACCCGTGCCGCTGTCTCTCCCGATGGCACTTCATACATCAGCTGCTTATCCGCGCCGCCCGAGGTGGCCACGAACTGAAAGGCGGTCTTCAGCTTGTTCGCGTCCAACGTATAGCGGTTAACCACTTGCCCGCTGGTGGCGCGGTCGGAGGACTTCTGCGCCGCATCATCCACGAGCACGTACATGGAGTCGATAAAGGAGGTATCTTTCGCCAGCTTGACGAAATTGGCCCCTGCCAAGTCCTCCAGGCTTACCGTCACGTTCATATTGCTGAACGTCTTAATCTCCACGCCCGATGTCGATCGGATGGCTCTCGTTCCGCCTCCGTTATAACTTACGGTCAACTCGTCCGCCTTCGCTGGCGGATTTAACAGCTCGATGGTTACCTTCGTGCCGCTGACATTCACCTGTCTGACCGACACCAATTGACTGCCGGCACGGACATAGAATGGTCCGTTAGAGGAGAACTGCATGCTCTCCAGCGTTTTGTTGAACGTCAATACGATCGAAGGCGAGGTCCAATTCGCCGATTGCACGACCGGCGTGTCGCTGTCCGTCGTATTGCCGACAGAGATAAGGTTCAGGTTCACGGCATAGTTGCCGTTCAGGTCCCTCAATGGCGGATAGCCTCTCACATAAGACACCGTCACGATATCGGTCTTGAGCACAGCCGATTGCAGCGTGAGGAACACCTGGTTTTCCTTAATCTCAACCTTGGTCACATACCGGGCCTTCTCATTCACAAGGACTGAGAAATGGCTCACTAACGGAATCGAATTTTTGTCTAGTGCTTTATTATAGGTCAGCGTCACCCGATTCCCGGTAACGCCGGTCTCCGTTAACTGAGGCGGCTGCCGATCGTGGCTGTTCCGCACGAAGACGCCCTCGAAGGCCGGAATCTGTCCTCCGCCCGTATCCTCTATAGGGTAGCTCCCCGGAGTGTAGCTGACCTTAATTACATCGCCATCCGAAGCATATCGATTAAGCGTGAGGTAGATATACGACCCGCTGTTTGTAATTTTATCTACGCCAACGGTAGAACCATTGAACGTCACGGTGAACTGGCTGTATGCGTACGTAGACACGCTTTTAATCGACTCATTGAGAACAATGGTTAATCTATCATTGTAAATATAGCTTTCCCTTACATTGTATAGAGACGAACTCACTTTATTTTCTACATTGCGGGCACTGAAGGCTGCAGCCACATTGCCGGATGTATCTCGTACAAGACGGAAGCGTCCGGCATAACTAATACGGACATCCTGCCCCACAGACACGCCGCTCTCCAACCTAACATATACATAGTAGCCTGATGTGTAGGCACTGTCTACCCGGCGATCCTGATTGTTCACCGTAACGGTAAATTCACTGGCAGGTGGATTAACGCTCGAATCGAGTACCTTATTATAACGAATCTGTATAACCGAGCTGCTGTACATCTTAACGTCTTCGATCGCTGGTGGATTGCGATCCGTCAAGCCGGTCGAGAAGGTCCATACATTTGTGAGTCCTTGGAACTCATTTCCCGATCGATCCTTTACCGCTCCACGTGCAATATTCACGGTATAGACGGTATTGTCCTGGAGCTTGTTTTTAGGGACAATGCGAAGATCTCTATCGCCTCTTACCGTAACTTCTATCGTTTCTTTCACCGATGAGCCTTGGCGAAGCAGTTCCACGCCGCTTCCGCTATACACAATCGGCTTGTTGAATGTAGCGATAAGCTCCTTGGACGTCACCACCCCAACACTATTGCGCGATGGATCGTAGGAGGAAATAACCGGAGCCGACGTATCCACGACAACCGTATGGAATTCCCAGGATTGCTTCGTTAAGAAATAACCGTCTGCATTGCGGAAAGCCCCGTCCGGAATTTCGACGGCATATTTTTGATTCTTAACCAGATTCTTTAGGGAATTTGATTGAATCGTAGTTGTGCCTCCGCCTGTCAAAGTCGTCACCGGAATTCTGTCCTTAACCGTTCCATCTGACGCTTTAATCAAAATTTCGCCGCTGCCTTGATATACCGGCTTATCAAATGTAAGTTCCAGACGGGTACTTTCGGATACACCAGTTCCCTCTGGAGCCTTCTTGATAATTTGGGGCGGGGATGTATCTACACCGCGTTTCGTCTCAAAAAACCAAGAGGCCGGATCCGAATATCCCGCGATCGGAATATCCTCATCATCCGTAAATGGATTATTGACAAATTTAACATAGTAGGCGGTGCCAGCGTCCAGTTTATTAATGTCCGTAAAGGAATAGGTAGCTATCATTCTATTGGTGTCAAACACGAAATCAGTGGACTTTATTGTCCTTACAGCCGTGTTATTATAAGTGTAAACCTGAACCGTCCCTGCGCTGGCTTTTACCGGTTGTTTGAAGGCAATTCTTAGACTTGGAGTTACGCTTTCCTCTTTGCTTTGATGCGGAAATACAGTCTCCACACCTGGAGCGGATTTGACCGTAAAAGACCAACTCTTTCCTACAGGGAGAGGTTGACGAGTTGCGTTGTCCTCAAAGGCAGCGTCTATCGTAACCTGGTAGGTGGCTCCCAACTCAAAAGCAGGCCCATTTTGTAATTTGAAGGTTAACGAATCGCTTGATACGACCTTGCCCATCCCGGAGCTTCCATCTTTATTAAAATACTGAGGTACGCCTCCCTCCTTCATGACCACGATATGTCCGCTTACCATGGTCGTAGGCTGCGGGAAGCTAATGCTGATCTCTGACTTCAACGGGACGCTCCGTTCGTTCGGTGCCGGCGAGACCGTTACTTCATCTACAGCCAGATTGCTGGCCGTAGTCGGATTGATTGTATCCGCGCTCACGATCCCGGGTCCCCATCCTATCGATCCACTTATTAGTATCACGATGGCAAGTAAGGCCGAGAGCCATCTCTTCATTGCGGTTTGCTCCTTTCCTTCCGAAAGACAGTTGTACTTTATTTGTCGGTCAGAAAGGGCAATTTTTTTAGAACTGAGGGTAAGTTATCTATGAAAACAAAAAACCTTCTTCTGCCCTTAATTGCAGAAGAAGGTTCTTAATTACATTATGCTCTAGCTTGTTCGCGAAGCGCATCGGCTTTGTCTGTGCGTTCCCACGGAAGATCGACATCCGTACGTCCGAAGTGGCCGTATGCAGCCGTTTGCTTATAAATCGGACGGCGCAGGTCCAGCATATTGATAATACCGGCTGGACGCAAATCGAAGTTATTTTTAATAAGTTCAACGAGCTTTTCTTCACTTACTTTGCCCGTTCCGTACGTATCTACGCTAATCGATACCGGATTCGCTACGCCGATGGCATACGCGAGCTGGATTTCGCACTTATCAGCCAGACCCGCCGCTACGATGTTTTTAGCCACATAGCGGGCCGCATACGCCGCAGAACGGTCTACCTTGGTTGGATCCTTGCCAGAAAATGCGCCGCCGCCATGGCGCGCATAGCCGCCGTACGTATCGACGATGATTTTGCGCCCGGTCAATCCGGCATCGCCTTGAGGGCCGCCAATAACAAAGCGTCCGGTTGGATTGATAAAGTATTTCGTTTTCTCGTCCAGCCATTCTGCCGGCACGACAGGCGCGATAACGTGTTCACGAATATCTTTCTGGATTTGTTCCAGCGTCGCTTCTTCCGCATGCTGCGTCGATACGACGATTGTGTCTACACGCACTGGTTTGCCATCCATATATTCAATCGTAACTTGCGTTTTACCGTCCGGACGAAGGTAAGGCAGCGTACCATCTTTGCGCACCTCGGACAGACGGCGTGCAATCCGGTGAGACAGCGCAATCGGCAACGGCATCAATTCCGGCGTCTCATTGGAAGCGAAGCCGAACATCAAGCCTTGGTCTCCTGCTCCAATATTCGCTGTCTCTTGCTGCATTTCGCTTTCGTTACGAGTTTCAATCGCTGCATTCACCCCTTGGGCGATATCAGGGGACTGCTCATTGAGCGAGGTCAAAACGGCACACGTACTATAATCGAAGCCATACTTGGCACGTGTATAACCGATTTCCTTAATGGTATTCCGCACAATGGATGGAATATCCACATAATCCGCCTTGGTGCTGATTTCACCGATTACAAGTACCAATCCCGTAGCAACGGATACTTCACATGCAACCCGAGCGTTCGGATCGTTTGCCAAAAAGGCGTCCAACACCGCATCGGAAATCTGGTCGCATATTTTATCCGGATGTCCTTCGGTTACGGACTCGGATGTGAACAGATGGCGTCCTTTCAATGACATAGGACTCGACCTCCTAACCCTTAATATGGCTCCCTTGTGAGCAGCCTAAACAAAAAACGAACCTTTTCCTTCATGGAAAAGGTTGTTATACCAGCCTTCGAAAAATCATAATACTTGATTTGTCGGGTCCTGTCAATGAATGAACAAAAAGTTCTTCTGCCTATTTTTGCCGCAACGCATGGGTCACGAGACGCTTCGTAATCTCGCCGCCAACGGAGCCTGCATCACGGGAAGTCAGATGACCCCAATCATCGCGGTGGGCCGCCGGTTGGGCGGGCATGCTGCCCAGTTCAGATGCAAATTCCGTATCCATCCCCAAGTACGCGCCTTGATGAGACACAGGCAATCCGAATTCGGCCGCAATCTCATACTTCATTTGATAAAGTGCATTTTTACTGTCAGGAACCAGCTTTTTTCTCGCCACGGAATGATTCCTCCTTCAGGTATCGTTATATCTATTATGCTCATGAAGAGCTGAACCACCCGCAGGAAATGTTGCTCTGCTTGCCAAAAACCCCCTCTTTCAAGAGGGGGTTCAAGAGCACGATCAATTAGTCCGCTGTTCGTGCATTTCTAAGGTTGTACGCACTGCCATAGCTGGCGAGTTTGACCTTTTCTCCTTGGAAAGAATCGTAGATGGATACTTGGTACCCTCCGTTTTGGATTCTCTCAAAGAGCGCATCGTTGAAGCTTGCAGTATAACTCAGGTTTTTGCCGACTTTCAACCCGCCGTCTTTATCGATTTCGATTTCTTTCTCAAAAACTCGGTTGCTTGCATCCGTAATCTCCACGATAACCTTGTGTCCGTATTCACCCATATCATACTGCTCATCCTTCTTCAACTCATACTTAAAGTCAAATTGCATCGAGGAGTTGTTGATGGTTGCATAAAACTCGCTAATGGTTAACGTATATGGGAAGAAGTCCAAATTATCGAAGTAGCGCTTAAGCGATGGTTGACCAATATCCAAATTCATCGCTACCGCATTAATGTATCCGTCAGACTCTTCCTTCGGTGCCGTCAATTTGTTTTCTTTAATGCCTTCGCCCAATATAAGCTGCATATCTTTCGTGTTAACCGAGCTTGGCACCTTCGCCCACGCCGTTACGATGTTTTTGCCTTCCGGACTGGTTGGCCGATCAATCTGCACCATGTTCGCTTTATAATACAACCCATCGGATGTTCGGTAGTAACCGACCATTTGCGATAGAGTCGATTGGCGTCCTTCCTTGCTCTTCATTTCCAGGTCTGTATAGACGATTTTATCGGAATTTCCTTGGTATACTCTGGATTGACGGGCTAGAATCTCTGCCTTCCGGCCTTCGGTTTCCAGCTTGTGATAAGTATTAAATTCCACGACTGGCAACTCCGGCAATTTTCCAATGTTCGTGAATTGAATTAACTGCGCCGTGTCGGTCTCCCCGATTTTTTCAAGCAATGCGATTTGCATCTGCGTAAAATCAAGATACGATGGCAGCTTGGTAACCACATACACATTTATTTTTTCTTTTGGACCAATAATAAGCGTGCCATTGGAGCTTACGATTTGCGTTTTTCCGCTGCTCTCCGCCGCATCGATTTTGAATACCCCTTCCAATGCAGGCAGTTGAATCGATTTTGACTCTTTATTGCGGATTGTCATTTTAGCAGATACAATTTTCCCGTCTGTCCATGGTAATTGCTGAAGGGTATCAATCGTAATGCCCAAGTTTCCTTTACTATGCTGAACATTATACTCAATACCGGTTTTATTCTGCATCGACAACAGCTCAGGAAGATTGTAAATCCCCTCCGGGTATTTGAATGCATTTGAAGCTGTTTCCTTAACATCTTTTTCTCCCGTATCTCCAGGACGATTCATGTGGAGCTTGAGTTGCTCCGTACCGGTTTCTGCCGAAATGGACACATTCAATGTAATTGGCCGTTTCTCCAATGGCTTCAAAGTCAGGTTTTCCAAAGATTTCGTTGGAATCGGAGTGGAGAAGCCTTTCGGGCCATGAAGTTCGAATTCATACTTCGGTAAGGTTACCGGTTTATTCGACATATTTTCGAACATAAAGGTCAAAGTAATATCGTTCTGGTTATAACTTTGATTTAACCAGCCTGTAGTGATTTTCGTATTCACTTTGGCATCATTAATGGTAATCACTTTATCTTTGTTGGCAGGCACACCTGAATTTGAGTCACTTGCTTTAGGAAGCGCAAACGTCCCAACAGCGAGATTAATTTTCCCTGCCTCACCTTCTTTACCTGAGGCTTGTTCCTGAATGACTTGAAGTTCCAGCTTGTTTACATTTACGCTTTTAGGAATAGCCGTCATTAAGTTTAATGTCTTCTTTTCCCCAGGTTGAAGCTTATAATCTTTGCTGGTCCCGTCAGGAACCAAAATATAGGTGCTGCCATTCGTGGTCTTTACTGCATACTTGTATGTGTTATTTTCCAAGGCCTTAACACCGGCGTTCACGACATTAACAGCTACGTTCACATAATGGTACTCATCGGAAGGAAAAACATTGACCCGATCGACGCTAGTCTTGATTGGAATATCATTCATGCGAATCGTCCGCGTTCCTCCAACAACGGTAGAAGTGGTGATTTCGCTTGGAATTTGGAACGAACCAAGACGATTTTCAAAATTAGATTTGCTGAAATCCCATTTGATAATGTCATAATTCAAATCATGGACAGTTAAATGTTTGGCTACTTTGGCATAATATGTAACGATCAGCTGAGATTGAGCCGGAATGACCTTCTTATCTTTGTCTTCATCTGTCAAATTACTCGAATAAACGGTTCCGCTTTTGGTGCGGACCTTCGTCCAATAATCAATAAGCGGAATGCTTCGCGCTTCATTGTTCGTATATGTCAATGTATAAGATAAAATGTTGCTTTCATCTTGCCGATACATGTTGACATTGGTTAGCTTCACGGAGCTTTTGCTTGTAAGCTTGATTGAACTCAACTTGTCCAACGTTTTCACAGCAGGGGTCTTGGTTGTTGTTTTCGCTTGACTTTGTTTGTCGGAGGCCTTTTGAGCTGCCTGCACTTCTGGAGACACGGTGGCAAATGTGCCTAGAGCTAAAGACAGCGAAAGTACAGCCGCTATCGTCTTTTTCTTATTCAATCTGCTTCCTCCTATATCGAAAAATTTCCTCTACATAGTATAACGCTAGGAGGAAGTGGAAAGTTTCGCTTTTCATACGATTTACTGGGTTACATTGTTGTAAGTTTTATAAAAAAAGAAAGCCCCGAGGGGCTTTCTTTTAAATAACAATTATTTAGTTGCAGGAGTAAATGTTGTAGTAGCTGTGAAACCTTTCAATGCAAGGCCTTCATACGTGAAGTATCCAAGAACTTTGTTAACTTCATCATTCATGGAGACTCTTACTTCATCACCTTTTTCAAGCTTGCCATTGTTAGCCAGTTGGAACTTGACTTGCAAATAAGTGACGCCATCTAAGCTATCAACATTTGCAGAGTTCAAAATAACTGACTTTTCTGTTCCATTAACTTCTACTGTAAATGCTTTTTCAGCAGCTGCTTTAGGATCACCAGAGAGCTTAACCGGAGCATTTACACGAATTTGTGCTGTATAAGTTGCCTCTGTAGCAGAAACAGTGAGAGAACCTAAGTTTACTTCAGGTCTTACTTCAGTGTTAGTGATGTCATATTTACCATCTTGAAGGCGTACATCCAAGACATCCGAAGTTCTAGCACCCTCGACTACATACAATTTTGCGTTGTGAAGAACAGATGGCAACATATATCCGTTACCTTCGAATTTCAATGTAAGCAGAGTGCCACCATTGCTCAATTCATAGTAATTTGGTGTATATTTGCCTTTGTCATCTACGGTAACATAGAAATCATCCAAGACTACATGATTAAGTTTACCATTGACTTGAACAGTTACTTCCTCACGAGAAACTGCCTTAACTTCTCCGATAGAGATCTTGTCAGAGAACTTTTCTTTCGTTTTCCCTGAATATTCCAATGTGTAAGGGTTGTTTGCATTATTACCTTTTACGTAATCCCCATTGGAATCTTTCACTTGGAATACAAGCAAAGTATTGATGTCCTCTTTACCCTTGTTGAAACCAAGCGACTTACCGCTGGCTGCAGTGATGCGAACAGTATCGCCATTTACCATCGCAATCTTATGGTCAGTTACAGGCTTGTTATTGAGGAGATATTTCTCCTTAGCCAATACGTTGCCCTCACCATCTGTTTTCATTGTGCTCTTGAATTGAATGTACAGAGATTCTTCCGAACCGCTTTCTGTGAACCAAGCACGAACGATACCAGAGTTAGCTGTCTGTTTGGCTGTAAATGTTTGGGACCAAGGTGCCATTGTATTTTGCAATGCAGCAGTGTCACGAACACCTGTTACTTCCAAGATGTAGTCTGTTTCATTAGACAATTTCGCGTTCAGATCAATTGTTACTTTGTTGTTGTCTGGGTTGTAAGATGGCTTTGCATATGGATGTCCATCTGGATCTACACCCGAGACGTTCTTCAAGACTTTACCGTCTCTGTCTTTCAGAGTGTAGTTTTTGTTGTTTTCTGCAGATTCTTTATCCAGTTTTTTGTTGAATTCAACAATCAATTGATGGTTGTTCATTTTGCCAACTTCTTTAACTTCCAGCTTCACAACTTCAGGACGTGTTGTATCCAATGTAGGTGTTACTTTGACTTCACGGTCAGTTTTATTGCCGCTGTAGTCCATAACCCCTTTAACATAGATAGTGTTGTCCCCGTTGTACATTTGGGTATTGAAGGTAACCTTCACTTTGTTGTCCTTGTAAGTGATTCTTCCTGTATTAGCCGATGCGTTGTGATAGACTCTCTCGATGGATTGAACGGTTTCGTTAAATTCAATCTCGAGCTCTTTCAAATCGTTTGTTTTAGCGGATACGATTTCAGGAGCAGAGTTATCTTCAGCGATTGTGAACTCTTTGTCAACAGGAATGTTCTTCAGACCGGAGAAGTCCGAAACGTTGCTGACGCTCAATTTATGTTCGCCCACGGACAGGTCGGTCTTCACGATTGCTACGTTAGGGTACATGTAATCAACATTGCCCGATACGATCTTACCATCAACTTTGTAGTTGCTGGTTGCCTGGGCGTCACCGCGTTTTACCGGCTCGGAGAATACAATCTTGAATGCTTTCGTACCCAAACCTACTACTTCTTTAACTTCTGGTGTTTTGTAATCAGTTGGCGTGAATTTTTTCGTTTCGTTGAACGTTTTGGATCCGTCTTCGTTACGAACATTCTTAACTTTCAGTTCTGTCTCTTTTTGATTTTCCATAACAGAACCATTTTCTTCGAGCAAGATTGCAACGGAACGTTTGTCGGTAGACAACGTTACGCTGTCAATCTTCATGTCTTTTACTTCGTAGTTGTTTTTGTTTTCAGCTGTCTTTGGCTCAACAGTGCCGTCGAACGTAACAACTACTTCTTTCAGGTTGTCAGCTGTAACGGACTCGATTTTTTGAGCCGAAGTTACAACATAAGTAACCTTCGTAGTGTACTCTTTGCCTTTGTATTCGAACTTGATTTCAGTTTCTACATTGGCTTTCAGAGCGTCTTTCAGTTCGACTTTAACTACTTCCTTGTCGGACATAGTTACTTCAACGTTTTTCGCGTCGATAACTTTTGCGGACTCAACTTTAGGTCCTTTAGCAGCTTCGTCAGCAGCGTAAACCGCTTCTACGAGTTGACCGCGAGTTGCGTTCGCTTTAGGATTTGCATCCTTGGAGAACAGACCTGCGTCAACTGCTGCTTGGAAGTATTTCTTAGCCCAGTCGGAAGCATTGTTTTCTGCGCTTTCTGGGATATCGAATTTATATCCAAGAACGAGAACTTTAGCTGCTTCTTGAACCGTGATGTTGTCGTTCGTACCGAACAGTTGCTTGGAAGCGTTGATACCTTGCATCAAGCCTTCTGCAGTAACTGCTTCGATGTACTTAGCAGCCCAGTGCTTAGGACCGTAGTTTTTGTCCTTGTAGGTGTAGACGCCTTCTACTTCTTTCAAACCGAGAGCTTTAACAATTACTCTCGCGAACTCAGCGCGAGTCGTGTTTTGCTCCAGTTTTGCATCGTCAGTTCCTGGGAATCCGGCAAATATGCCAGCTTCTTTCAACGCATTGAATTTTTCTTGTGTCGTCTTAGCTGCTTCGGCACCGAAAGCTACGTTAGCGAACATGGAGAACGCCATAGCTACGGAAAGCAGCAGCGCCAATCTTTTCTTCATAACCTTTTTGTCTCCTCCTCTAAATTGCTTCGTTTGTTGAGAATCTTGCTTAGAAGATTGATAGCTCATTTCCCTCATTCGCCGATTCACCCCCTTCCCAGAGTAAGAGCGAATTGTATTCAAAAAATAAGTCTGCAACATGGGACATGCCACAGAAACTAGTAAACAAATGAGAATAAATAGAAATGCTCATACTACTCTAGACATTATACAATGACAAACGACTAGCGTAAAGCATATTTTTGAGAAATACAGGGAATACTAATGAATTTATCCCTTTGTTTTTCAACTTCATGTATATAAACGCGCGTTGCTCGAAAAAGTTGCGGCTTCTAAAAAAAATTCTCAAGCTTTTTCGAACGCTTCATGAAGTCTTCAAAAACACTGCTTGCCCGCCATGCATAGAGCATGGCTCTGCCCCACAATCCGCCGAGTACCTATATGTACGAAGTTATGTAAGCAAGAACCATTCGTTGTCACAAGTGACAGTATAGCGCGATTCATACCTTTCGTCACGGGCTAATGTTTACCAACGAGTGTAAGTTCACCCATGAAGAACAATTTTGCGCAGCCCCTCACAGAACTGGGGACAATTGCAGATGAAGAAGAGCCGAAGCGCAGTTCGGCTCTTCTCTTCATTACCCGTTGCGGGAACGGGCAAAACATTGCCTGCTTATTTCACCTTGCCCAAAATGCGTTCGCCCATGACCGCCGCGTCGGCTCTCGTCAGGTTCGACTTCGGATCGAAGCGGTACGTCGGCTTCTTCTGGCCTTCCTGCGTCTGGTTCGGAATGCCGTTGATGATGCCGGCCTTCGTAACCGCGAGAATAGGGCTTATGCTGTAATGATCGATGATATTCGCATCGGTGAATGTCTTCTGCAATTTGGCAAGATCCTTATCCGGATCGCCAATCTTCAAGTTCAAGGCCCGTGAAATCATCACAGCGGCTTCTTGGCGCGTCAGCTCGCCGTTCGGCATGAACAGTCGCGGAGCCAAGCCGCGGACAATCCCTTTGCGGGCAGCCGTCTCAATGTAGCGGTAATCCCACAGCAGGTCCGGAACCTCATAGTTGACCACATCATCGAAGGTCAAGTTGTCCGGATCGTAATCCAGCGGAATATTCAGCATCTTCACGAGCATCGTCGCCATTTCGCCGCGCGTAATATTGTCATATACCCCGAACTCATTGAGGTTCTTCGCCTTCATGAAGCCGCGGGACATCATCAGCTCCAGGCTCTTGCGGGCATATTTATGCGAAATAATATCGTCATAGCTGTAGCGGACCGCGAAGACTCCATAATAACCGAAGCCGTCGAACGGCGCGGTAATGGTCTTTTTCTTCGTATCCAGCTTGCCGCCGAGATTCTCCCATGACTTGTTCGTGTTGTTCCACCGCCATACGCCGACATTGCGGGCATGCTCGTTCACGATATTCGGATCATATTTAATCGTAATCGTGCCCCGTTGGGTCGGCTCCAGCCACATCCGGTCGCCGCGTTCGTAGAACTTCTTCGCTTCATCATAAGGATGCGACGGGCTGACGAGCTTATAATCCTGATTCAGGACGCTGTCTTCCGAGCTAAAATATCCCGCGTCGATCCAATAAAGACTGGAACCGAGTCCGAAATGCGCCTTCGGCATCAGCACGCTGCGCGCAAATTCATCCGGATCGATCCGCCGGAGCTGACCGTCGAGGAATTCATCGCTTCCGCCGGTTACCGGCTTGCGCACGCCAACCTGGTTCTCGCGCGTAATTGTCCGCCCGTCATCCGGATCGGCGATGCCGAACAGCAGGTTTTGTTTGTCGAAGAGTTGGATTTCCTTCGGCGTCTGGCCCGGACGCGGGTTCATGTCGCGCAGCATCGTGCCTTTCGGCAGCTGCACGAGCAGATTGCCTCCGAAGGCGGACAGCTTGCCGTTCTTGCCAATCGTCGTCTTGTACTGAGCACCCGGCAGCGCGGCATCCGCATAGTTGACCTCGAAGGTGCCGTTAATCTTCTGCTTGCCCTGCATAACCGTAAATTTAATTTTATTTTTACCCTTTTTGAGCGTGATCTCGCCCCGGAAAATATCCTGCTCGCCCTTGACCAGCTCCTGCTTGCCGATAAGCACTTTATCCGCGCCTTCCGCACGAATACTTACCATTAAGAAGTTCTGGTTGACGACACTCTCGTCCGGCAGCTTCGGAGAGAGAATCTCGAACGTATTCTGTTCGCGCGTAATCTCCAGCGTCTGACGGGCTGTCGTAACCCCTTTACGCACTTCGACGGTCACGTTCTTCTTGCCGGATGTCGGGAACTCCAGGCTGTGCAGCAAGAACAAGTGGGACCCTGTCGTCGTATTCTGTTCCTTGAACAGAATCGCCGGATTCGTATTCGGGCTGCCGTTAATGAGTTCTTTCTCGTCCAACGTCGTAATCAGCTTGCCATCGATATACACGTTCATCGAGGTCGCGTTCTGGATTTCTATCCATACGTCAGCCGAACGCTCCTTCGTGACATACTCATAATCTTTAATCAGCTTAAATTTCTGCTCCGTATCTTCCTTGTTCGGATTGGTCGGATCCTGCGCCGCCGGCACCGGATACATTTTCACAATCGCCGGAACGTCCTTCGAGAAGAAGAATACGGTAATCGTATAGCTGATCGGCACCCCGTTCGCTACCCCGTCGAACGTGATCTTGTTGGGACCTGGAACCAGTTGGCTATTCAGACTATGAGTGAATGTCCCATCAGTACTATTCGGACGAGTAAGCTTTTCTTTTTTTCCATTGAAGGTAATAGTGAGTTTGTCCAACTCATCGTTGTTATTCAAATTAAAGTTGATCAGCTGCCCTTGAATGTCAGGCAGGCCATCTGCCAAATCGAAGGTTTTTCCGTCATGCACGTTCGTCAACTTGATATAAGGACCAGGCGAGTAGCTTACTTTAATCTCGTAAGTCTCCCCGCCGACCTCGATTTTCAGCGTTTGATCCCCGGCAGGCATTGCGTCGATCCGGATCACCGGTTCGCCGTTGACGGTTGTCAAGCTCGGATTGCTTTGGAACTCGGTGCTCCCCACTTGCTTGCCGTTTTGCCAATCGGTGATCGAAACCGGCTGACCCGTAAAATTATTTACATCCAGCTTCAGATAAAGCGGCAGCTCGAACACCGTGCTGTTCTGCGCAAACGTCGCTTCCGCGCCGAATGACACCGTGCTTCCGCTCTCCTGCGGATTGAACAGCTGCTTCACGCCCAGGATCTCGGCCGCGTTCGCATCTCTGACCGTGAAGTGATTATAGAAGACATTCGTTTTACCGTCATAGGCGACCTTTAAGTTCAATTTATACTTCCCGGTTGAAGATGGAGAAGCTGTTCCCGTCGTCTCATACTCATAAATGATATAAGTCGAGCCCTCTTCCTTCTTCGTCACGTTCGTGATGCCGGTCTCATTGAAAATCTCGGTGCCGTCGCTCTCCTTCGTGATGACCACTTCTACGGTAGGCGGCGCAGGCGTGTTGTTCTGCTGCGACTTCGGCACGATGAACTTCCCTTTGACCGTGCCGCTCACCGGAGCGGACACATAGTGGTTCGCCGTCGCGTCAATCGCGCTGGCCCCGATGAAGGTGTCATAGCCGGTAAGAACGCCATTGAACGAGATAACATGGCGCGTAATCGTATAGGTCAGGTTGCCGTTCGTGGCTACGATGACGAGCTCGTTCAAGCCGGGCTGAAGCGCAATCCCGGAGGATACGAACATGCCCGCGCCGCCGTTGAACATTTGACGCCCGTTCACGGTGACCGTCGACGCGTTCGGTGCCTTGAGTGACAGGGACGCGGTATCGCCTCTCACAATCAGCGGAACGCCGGATTCGAGAATTCTGCCGTCCGACAACTTGATATCCGAGATAGCCGGCGCATTGCTGAACTCAACATAGGCGCTCGCCTCTACGGTGTTACCGTTCGGCCCCAGACCGGTGACCGTTACAATGTTCAAGCCGGTTTTCAGCGGAACCGCGCGAAAAATAAATGAGTTGCCGGTAATAATCGGCTTCACATCGGTCCCGTATGTGGTATGCTCAATCTTCCCGTTTACTTCCAAATCAACCCGGTAGCCAATCGAACTCGAGGACACCCCGTTGAAGGTTCCTTTCACTTCAATCGTTTCGGTATTGACCTGGGTCGGATGTTCTTTCACTGTACTCAAATTGTCAAAGTGAAAATATCTGGCACCATCTTGATCCGCCGCCTTGACGATATCCAGCGGAATCGACATGGATACCAGCGCAATGACAAGCAGCATGTACAATGGTTTAAGCCAAGCGCGCATTGTATCGCCTCCATATGACTGTATTGATTCCAAACGCTACATACCCCTTTTTATCGGCTCGGCATCGCATATTTTTTAGACAATGTCCAAAATCAAGATAAATTCTTGACGCGAATACAGTCCCGAAGCCGTCTTCTAAATAGAAACAAAAAAGCCTGCTCCGCAACAGGAGCAAGCTTGGTTTGATCACATGCACTTATTTTGACCGCGAATCCGCATTCGCCTTCACGCGCATGCGATGTAGCATATTCAACAGCGGCCGCTTCGTCTTGCTGACGATGCCGATGACCTCGGCGCCGAGCTGAAGCGAGACAATCAGAATGCAGATGACGACAAACGTCACCCAGTTCGCATCATGCGAGGCCGCCACGGACTGAATAATGGCCAATACGCCGAAGAAGGTGGCAATCGCATAGATGATGAGCACCGTCTTGCGATGACTGAAGCCCAGCTCGCGCAAGCAATGGTGCAAATGCCCCTTGTCTGGCGCAAAAATCGGCTTCTTCTGCACCGCTCTGCGCACAATCGCGAAGAACGTATCCGACAAAGGAACGCCGATAATCAAGAGCGGCGTAATGAACGAGACGATGGCAATCTGCTTAAAGCCCAGCAAGGACAACACCGCAAGGCTGAACCCAAGGAACAGCGATCCGGTATCCCCCATAAAGATTTTGGCCGGGTGAAAGTTAAAAAACAAAAATCCGATAATGCTGCCCAGCAGCACGGCGCACAACAGAATCACCATTGGATTGCCCATGAAGACCGCCATGGCGAGAATGGTGGCAATGGAAATAGCGGATACGCCAGCCGCCAATCCGTCCAGCCCGTCAATCAGGTTAATGGCATTCGTCACGCCCACAATCCAGAAGATCGTGAGCGGAATCGCAATCCAGGATTCGATATTCAAATATTGATCGCCGAACGGCACATTAACGAAATCGACCGTCAGATCAAAGCCGAACACGACGACGCAGGCCGCGATAATCTGGCCGACCAGCTTCACCTTGGCCGACAATTCAAACCGGTCATCCAGCGCCCCCGTCAGCACGATAATGGCCCCTCCGGAGAGCAATGCCCATATCAGGCTGGAATCACGGCGACCGAACAATATATCAGGAACAAATAATGCCAATAAACATAACGTGATAACAAAAGCGGCAAAAATCCCTAGGCCGCCCATGCGCGGCATAATGCGGGTGTGCACTTTGCGTGCATTGGGCACGTCGACTGCACCGACTTTTATCGCGAACTTCTTGACTAGCGGCGTCAAACCGGTGGCCAGCAGCAAAGCGACCAGTCCACCAACAATATATACGGTTATCATCGGTTGTTCCAACCCCCATTTATGGTACCGGATCGAATTATACTCCGTTCATAAGGGAAACACCAACAGCAGATTATGGAGCATTCTTACGAAATCATAAGCATAGGCTCCATTTCATTGCACTTTTGTCACCTTATCTTTATCGCGCATTACTTTCCAGGCGAACTTCGGCAAGGCCAGCATCCGGCCGAAGCGCTTCGGCTCCCGAAGCAGGCGGTACAGCCATTCCAGACGCAGCCGCTGCATCCATGCCGGGGCACGCTTGCTTCTGCCGGAGATGACATCGAAGCTTCCCCCGACTCCCATCATCAACGGAACCTGCAGCTCATGACGATGCTTCGCAATCCAGGGCTCCTGCGTATCGAGGCCACGGGCGACGAACAGGATATCCGGAGCGGCCTCGCGAATGGACTGAACGACCGCCTCATCCTCCGCTTCGCCGAAGAAGCCGTCACGCACGCCGACGATATCGACCAGCGGATATTGCTGGCGCAAACGCTCCGCCGCGGCCCCAACCACGTCGGGCGCCGACCCGAGAAGAAATACCTTCCAGCGGCGAACCTCGCCCGCCTTCATCAGCTCATGCAGCAAGTCGAAGCCGGTTACCCGCTCCGCAACCGGATCGCCTACATAGTTCGCGGCCCATACGATGCCTGTCCCATCCGGAATGATGAGATCAGCCTGCTGCATGACACTCATGAACTTAGGATTCTCCAACGCCTCCATTACCATGATCGGATTGGCTGTAATCAGTTGGATCGAATGCCCGCTTTCTATTACCTTCTCCAGACAGGCCACGGTATCCTGCATATTCAGCTTGGAAAAATGAATTCCATATATGGACACGGTAGGTATTTTCGCCAGACTTTCCTGTTGCCCCATCATGCATCACCCACTTTATTTCTTCTCGAGCAGCCTGCGGACGATATTCTGCGCTGGAGTCATCGCTTCACGCTTCAACGCTTCAATCGCGCTCCGATGGGACTCCCGCCAGCTGTCGGCTCCATCCAGCAGCTCCGCCAGTTCGCCAGCCGCAGCCGCGCTGTCGAGGCTGTCCGTCGAACCGGCCGCCCTCATGCCTAGCCGGTGCAGGAACTGGTCTATCTTCGGATCATAGGATATGCCGGCCATCGGAACGTCCTGGGAAGCGGCGTAGATAAGCGAATGCAGGCGCATGCCGACGAGCGCGCGGCAGCGGCTGACCTCGTACAGCATCGCTTGCGGGTGCTCCTGAGCCGGGCACAGGCTCATCACCGAGCCGCCGCCCGCTGCCTGCTCCCCTTGGGGTGAATCCTCGCTTCCATTCCAGGCCGGAACCTCTTCCCGCAGCAGGTCCATAACATACTGCGAAGCTTCCGTATCGGCCTCCCCGTGGAAAGGGAGGAGGCGCAGATGCACAGGCCGCTGGCGGGCGGCCTGCTTCAGCAGGTCCGCAATCGCCCGCATATCCGAGCGATCGTCCTTCCAGAAGCGAAGGGACACGCCGACAATCGGACGGCCGGCCGTATCGAAGCCCTTCCCATCCCCCTCCGCGTGCGGGCCGTTCTCCTTCCTCGGTCCCCGGCCTTCTGGAAGCTTCAGCCCCATGACCGGATCGGGAACGATATCGATGCGTTCCCGGCTCACGCCCATGCGGGCCAGCAGATCCGCCGACTCCGCATCGCGGACGGACAGATAGGCCGACTTATTGAACACGCGGCGGATATAAGGGTAGAAGGCCTGTCTTCCGACGGGCCCCACCCCTTGCGCGTAAATAAAGGTCGGCTTGCCGAACCACTGGGCCAGCTTCAATACCGCCAAATAATACGGTATCGTCTTCCAGCTGGTCGCATCCTGAAGCAGACTGCCGCCGCCGCTGATGAGGCCGTCGCATTCGCGGATCGCGCCGAGCAGCTCGGCCGGCTTCATTCGATGAGCGGCTTGCACCCCGTACAGCCGGGAGGTTGTCACCGGATCGCCCGACAGCACGATCGGCTGAATCCGGAGGCCTTCCTCCTGGCCGGCCCGCTCCAGCGCGGTCAGAATCGACAGCAGCACGGCCTCGTCTCCGCTGTTGCCGAATCCGTAATAGCCGGACAGCGCTATGCTTCGAACTTCGGCCGCCATGCCTTCCAACACCTTTCAATAATACTCCATATCAACACGAAGATAAGAGCGACCACGATGCCTAGCCCGATACCCAATGCGGTCCGAATCAGCGAGATAATGACCGGCGTATGGATATGAGCGAACGTATCCACCATGGACAACTGGCCAATGGATCCGATGATAAACAGATAGACGCCGAAGCGGTATCGATAAGCGATGAAGGCGCCCGCAATCAGAAGCGGATGGGCCATCAGGAACTCCTTATTGCGCGGACGGACGCCAATCGTATTTTCCAGCAAAGCCCGGAAGGTCGCTTCCCCCGGAAGCAGCGTCCCGGCATTGCCCGTGCGGGACAAATAGAACAGCCCCACTGCGCCAACGACGCCCAGAGCAATGACCCACACGACCGTAATCGGCATGAACAACCATCGCTTGCCTTCCTTATATACCGATTCCCCGCGATACAGGAATACATAGAGCGCGGTCAAGACAATCGGCACGAAATGAAGCAGACTCACGCCGCGGAACTGCTCCAGCACCAGGCTGTACGTAATGTTATTCAACAGCGCAATCACGAACGGAACCGCCATCAGCGACAATACCGTCGTGCGGAGGAACAAGCCGAGCGCCTTGGCTAACCGGGTTCCCCCCGCCGTCACGGCCGGGCTCATATCGACCCGGCGGACCGCAAGCACCATCGCAATGGTCGGCGCGCTGATAGCAACGCCCAGGGCGAGCGCCTGCTCCAACAGATTCGGCTTCAGGACGAACAAGCCGGCACTGCCAATCAGGCCGATAAGGAAGGCCGGCAGCATCACATACGGAACGAAGAACGAAATCATAAGCGCGATCATCGCGACCCCGCCAATGACGACCAGCAGCTTCGCATAGCGCTGCCATGGCGCATCGACGACATGGAACGCTTCCGCTTGCCCAAATGTATATCCATTGGCTTCAATCGAAGCAAGGGCATGCCCCGGCTCCTTCAAGCTGTGCAGCATGTTGTCAATCGAATTGACAATTTCCGCTTTGGTGAAGTCCTTTTTCACTCCGATATTGAAATAAATCATCCGAATATTCCGGTCCTTCGCGGCGAGCGACAAGCGATCACCCAGCACATCCGGCTCATTGAACGCTTCCTGATCGGTAATGGAGTGCAGGCGGATGACATTATAATCCGTCAAATACGCCAGCTTCTTCATTCCTTTTTGCTCCACTTTCAAGCCTTCAATGGCGGCAATCGCGATATCATATTTTTTCAACAAATCGGCAAAGGCAGTCAGGCTATTCATCTCCAGATCATCATTGAAGCCCCTGACCGACTCGCCGTCGAAAATAATGGTCTTCACGCCGATATCGTGGAAGCCCTTCAACTGCGCTTCCACCTGCTCCTGATTGTAGGGAAGCGCATCGGACAGCCGCGGCACGATGTGGAAGCCTTTGGCGAGCAGCTGCTCGATCGCTATCGGATCCTGCGGCAGCGGCTTCATGGACGCGCTCTCTACGGGCGCCTCGATAATCAGGCCATCCCGTCCGCTCCACAAGCGGACATTAATATCGAGCCCGAGGAATGTATTCTCGATCAGCGGAGACAGCCGCTCCGCATTCTCCGGACTCGTGAAGAGCACATATGTATAATTTTCATTGAGCGGCGGCGTCTTCTGATCAAGCAGAGCCGCCTCTTGAGAGTTATACAGCAGGATTCGGTTGGCATTGCGAAGCTCGGCCAGCGAGCTCTCGAACATGGCCATCGAGCCGATGCCGGCTTGCTTCAGCCGATCGAGCTGTTCATTCATATACTTCGCCGGTTGAGGCGCATAAGCGGCCGCCTCCACCAGATTGCGGTAATTCACGACCAATTCCACTTGATTCGACGATTGCTCCGTCTGAACCCGCTGGACAGCAACCGGTATGGCCGCTACCAATCCGACGATGACAAGCAGCCAGAGCCACTTTTTCATGCGGCGGTTCCCTCTTTCCAACTGTTGAAGCACGAAGTTCCCTCCTTAATCCAATACCGGCACGGTTGCCCCATGTCGAAAAAGCCCGTCATCTCCCGAGAGCATATGACCTCGTTCGACAGGAACAAGACATAACGATTCGATCACGGATCGCTTATCGTATAGAATAACCGAACCATGCCGAATCTTTGCATGACTTATCCCGTTCCGTACCTTTCTTTTACGTGCGGTCCGCCAGCGCGAACATCAACTCGCCCTCTGCGACAACCTGGTCGCCGACCTTGGCTACGGCTTGTCCCTTGCCGACGCTTCCTTTGAGACGAGTAATCTCGACCGACAGCGTCAGCGTATCCCCAGGGACGACCTGCCCGCGGAACCGGAAATGATCGATGCCGGCGAAGAAGGCCAGCTTCCCGCGGTTCTGCTCCAGCTTCAAAATCGCAACGGCCCCGACCTGAGCCAACGCTTCCACAATCAAAACGCCAGGCATGACCGGATAACCCGGAAAATGACCGGCGAAATGCGGCTCGTTCATCGTGACATTTTTGATGCCGACCGCGCGTTTCCCTTCTTCCAGTTCCACAATGCGATCGACCAGAAGAAATGGATATCGGTGAGGGATGATTTCTTGAATTTGTTCAATATTCAGCATGTACGCATGCTCCTTTCGATAAATTCGGGACTCGCATGAATAAAAGCGTTCCTTCCCGTCTACACTAACATCATCCTTCAATGACTGCAGGCGTGAAGGTTAAGATAGAGAGCTTCCCCAGCGGCGAGGCGCTGTTACGGGAGGCTCTTTGTATTCTCATGGCTGTGAACACGCTCTTATCTTCTGCAGGACAGACCGCATATTGCCGGTATCCGGCTTCTCTCTAATGGTTACAGTTTATTCGATGCCTTTTCTGTGTCGCGAGGCATGGGCTCACCGCCGTTATGCTTCGCTCTTTCGGTTCACGCGGACGACGAGCACGAGATACATGAAGGTCGTGACGAAGGAGAACAGGATAACGCCCCATAAGATGGCATGCGCTTGCGGCCATTGAAAATAGATGAACAATATGGCGATATAATACAATACCGTCGTCAGCTTGCCCATCCAGTTGGCGGGAACCGTCCGCTTGCCCTTAAAATGCATCAACGCCGCTCCCGCGATCATCCCCGCATCGCGCACCAGCATCGCCAGCGCCGCGGCGATAGACAGATCGCCGGCCCACAGCAATGACAGCATGACCGTCAACATCATCAGCTTGTCTGCCAACGGATCAAGCATCATCCCTACCGAAGTCACCATATTATGCTTGCGGGCCAAATACCCGTCCAGGATATCCGTCACGCCCGCCAACAGCCAGATTCCGAACGCGGCGAACCGCTCACCGAAGAAGAACAAAGTCAAAAAGACGGGGATAAGAACGAATCGAACCATGGTCAGCGCATTAGGCAAATTCAAACGTAAGACCCCCAGTTCCCCCCATATTACAGTTCCTCCAACTCATTATACATGCCTGTTATTAAAATGAAAACCGCATAAGCACAGGCTCAGACCGGGCCACATCGGCACCGAGGGCCGGCCGGAAAACAAAACACAGAAAAAACCCCGCTCAAGGCGGGGCCAAAATCAGGCAAACACCAGTTGAAACAGGTGTCTCCATGTATCAAAATTGAGCGCTTCCGCCACCGTGCCCTTACCTACGACGACGTATCCGGTAATCAACCCTGCAATTAGGGTCAAAAGGCAAATCAGCGGAACGATGACCAGACGGACCAACCATTTGACCGGGCTGCCCGCTTTCTTTTTCGCGGTCCCGTTCGATTGTCCCTCCGTTTTCTCTGTATCCTTATGCCGCTGCGACTTGCGAACGGTCGTCCGCTCCGCCGCTGCATGCTGCCGAGCCGGTCTCGGCGTGTCCGCTGGTCCCGGAGCCCGCCGAACCGCCTCCTCTCCCTGTCTGCGCGCAAGGCGCTGCAGCGAGATATCCTGCTGCTCCGGCTCGAAATCCGGCAGCTTCTTCTCGTCACTCATTGCTATTCACCTGCTTCATTACGCACGCAGACTATTGGCCAGCCCCCACATCGCATCGCCCGACATCAATGCCCGCGAAGCCAACTGATAGGCCCGCTGCGCTTGAATCAATTCCGCCATCTCGTCCACCATCGACACGTTCGATTCTTCCAGCATGCCCTGCATCACATAGACATGAGGCGCATTCGGATCGGAACGATCCCCGGTTAGATTCAAGGTCTCCACGACCGTGTTCCGGTCCGCTCCCTGAGGCAGCACATACAGATTGTTCTCTGTCTGCACGAGCAGCTCCGGCTTCAGCGGCCGGACAACCTTAAGCTGTCCGAGCTCCTCGTCCGGCTCGCCTGTCTTCACGGCGAACACCCGGCCAGCCTCATCAATCTTCATCTCATAGCCGGCCGGAATGCGAATCTCCGTATCGTTCGTGCTCATTACGGGATGACCTTCGGAGGAAGCAAGAATCCGTTCATCCCCATCTCTTATTATATAATGGAAAGAACCTTCGCGCATCCATGCCGTTCCGGTTGGAGTGCCCACTTCGAACAACGCGTTCCCCTGCAAGGCCACATCGGTGCTGACCCCGGTATGCTGCAGCGAGCCTTGGCTCATGTCGCGGCTCAAGCCGGTCAGCTTGGAGCCGTATCCGAGCGTATACCCCATCGGAGTGACCCGCCCAGCCTGCCGAAATTCTTCATTATGCCGCTGCACATTCGTCAGCACATCGGCGAAGGATGCCGTCTTCCGTTTGTAGCCCTTCGTATTCAAGTTCGCCACATTGTCCGCGATAATGTCCAGCTTCCGCTGCAGACCATTCATCGAGACCGCGGCCGCTATCATCGTCTGATTCATGTCGTTCCTCCCGCCCTGGCGTTAGACTCGGCCTACTTCATTCACCGTCTTGTCCAGCGTTCTGTCATAGAACTGCACAACCTTCTGATTCGCTTCATAGGCGCGATATGCCGTCATCATATCCACCATCGATTGTGCCGGATCCACATTGGAACGCTCCAGCACGCCTTGGCGAATCTCCACGGCATCGCCTGCCGCCACCGGGGCGGCTTGAGCGGCGCCCGGCTGCAGCCGGAAGCGCCCATTGCCGGCCCGAATCAGATCATTCGGATTGTCGATACGGCTAATGAGCAGTTCCCCGCCTGCGATCGGCGTGCGGGTCCGGGTATCGAACAGCCGGCCTTCTCCGTCCACCTGGATGAACTCCAGCGCCTGTTCATTCTCCAGCACGATCGGCGCATTATTGCGGTTCAGCACCAATGAGCCATCGGACGTCACCAACTCATTTTGCGTATTCACATGAAAACGGCCGTCACGGGTGTACATGATCTCATCCCCCGCCTGCACCGTGAAAAAAGCTTCCGGCTGGAATACAGGATTGCCGTTCGCATCCTGGCCCTGGCCCGTCGCATCGAAGGTAACGCCTGGCACCTGGATATCCGAGAGCAGCGCGAAATCGCCCGGCTGCCTCGTCTCCAGCAGATCGCCCTGCGTGAACACCAAGCGGCTCTCTTCGGCGAATACGCCCGTGTTCAGCCGGCCGATCGTCTGGCCTTGGGCCTTATCGCTCCCCATCAAGGTCAGCATCATCTCAGGAAAGGATCGGCTTACTTCGGTAACCGCCTTGTAACCTGGCGTCTGCAGGTTAGCCACGTTATTCGTCACTGTGTCATGCCGGCGCTGCTGGGTAACCATACCTGACGCAGCCGTGTATAATCCTCTAATCATGGAAGCTCCTCCCGTAACTGTAGACAATATACCTTGTATATCGGATTATACGAACCGTTTCTTAATGACTTTATCCAAATTATCGAGCATCATGCCCGTTCCCTTGACGACGCAATGCATCGGATCTTCCGCAATCAGCACCGGAACCTTCAGCTCCTCGGCCAACAGCTCGTCCAATCCGTCCATCAGCGCGCCTCCCCCGGTCAGAATGACTCCGCGATCGATAATATCCGCCGACAATTCCGGCGGTGTCCGTTCCAATACCGATTTGGCGGCGGCCACAATGGAGGAGATCGGATCCCATAGGGCTTCACGCACTTCGTTCGATGTGATCGTTACCGTATATGGAAGGCCGGATACCATATCGCGGCCCCGGATATCCATCTCGCGCTCATGGCCGGATCCCGACGGTCGAACCGTACCGATGTTCACCTTGATATCCTCGGAGGTGCGCTCCCCGATCAGCAGCTTGTACTTCTGCTTGATATAGCGCATAATCGCGTCGTCGAACTTGTCCCCCGCAACTTTAATAGAAGAGGCGGTCACGACATCCCCCATGGACAACACGGCCACGTCCGTCGTTCCGCCACCGATGTCGACGACCATATTGCCGCTCGGCTGGAATATATCCATGCCTGCGCCGATCGCCGCCGCCTTCGGCTCCTCTTCCAAAAAGACTTCCTTCGCGCCGCTCCGCTCGGCCGCTTCGCGGATCGCTTTCTGCTCGACAGAGGTAATATTCGTCGGGGCGCAAATCAGAATCCGTGGATGCGAGTACCATTTGCGGCCGCCGACGCGTGAGATGAAATGCTTCAGCATTGTCTCCGTAATTTCAAAATCGGCGATGACGCCGTCCTTTAAGGGACGGATCGGCACAATATTGCCCGGGGTCCGTCCAACCATTCTTCGCGCTTCTTCCCCAACGGCAAGCACGCGCTTGGCATCGCTCTCAATCGCGACGACGGCCGGCTCGTCGAGCACAACCCCCTTCCCCTTGATATGAATGAGAACGTTCGCCGTTCCTAAGTCGATTCCGATATCCTTGCTTAGCATAAGTTCAAGAGCCTCCACATTCATTTTTCAACTGATTTTCGATGAAATCCGACCGATTCCTGCAAAATATTTACTCATCGTTTACCATATCATACTAACAGCGCTGGATTCAATGAAAGAATGAAGGAGGATCCGTCTTATTCGGAACAAAGCCAGGAGGCGATACGATCCGGCGGCGATCCACTTGTTCGGAACGGCCGTTACGACTTGCCTGCCGTCATCACTTCACGTTTTTTTGAACTCGATTTCTTGTATTTGATCTTGGTCGCTTCCCCTCCCCGCAGATGGCGCACAGATTTATGGTACTCGAGAATGTGCTTCACCTGGTCCGCCAAATCGGGATTAATTTCGGGCAGCCGTTCGGTCAAATCTTTGTGTACCGTGCTCTTGGATACGCCGAACTCTTTGGCGATAGTGCGAACCGTATGCTTGGTCTCGACGATGCAGCGGCCGATTTTTATGGTCCGTTCTTTGATGTAATCGTGCACGTTCCCGCCTCCCTCTACTCGGTTTAATTGGTACATTATATGAGTGGGCCGCACACTTATGCGTTGTTGGACAGCCTGACAAGCCTGGCTTAACCGATAAATTTGACCAGGCGGGGAGGAGGCCCCCGGGATACGGGAGCCGAACCTGGACGCTTGTCCTGTCCAAAAATGGCGGTGCGATGCGGAAAACTTCAGTGCCGATAACCGTGCAAGAGCGATCGCGGGAAGGCTGTCCGCCGGAATAGAACGATCTGAAAAAAATTTAATCCAGGCTGTCCCGCTCCATCTCCTGGAACGGCAAAAGGCGGAAGCATGTTCGCTTCCGCCTTCCTCCGAAGAGTGGAGAAGATTAGTTTTTCGCCAACAGACTCGTCGGATTGACCGGCTTGTTATTGTCGTACACTTCAAAGTGCACATGCACGCCCAATGCCTTCTCCAGCTCGCTCCGCCCGGCCGTGCCGAGCGTGTCGCCCTTCTTGACCGTATCGCCTTTCGCGACCTTGACATCCGCCAGGCTCTGATAGACCGTCTTCATGCCGCCCCCGTGATCCACTTCCACGACGAAGCCGTTTTTCGGGTGCTGCTCCGCGCGGGTGACTTTGCCGCTCATGGCAGACAGGACGTCGAACGCTTGCTGATCCTTGCGGGCCAGGTCGATGCCTACATTCGGCGTGAAGGTCTGTTCGAACTCTATCAGCGCCGCCGCTTGCTCTTCTTTGCTGGCCGTCTCGTCATAGAAGGACATGACGACGTCTACTTCCTGCGCGTCTTTCACCGGCCAACCCAGCGTCTCGTTGGATGCGACCACTTCGACCGCGTCTTCGTTGACCGTTCCCTCCGCCTGTGTTCCGGAATCTACCACCGTCTGATCGACCTGCGCCGTCTCCGCGTTCGGGTCGAGCGGCCGGTTCATATCCTGGTAGACCCACACTAACGTTAGGATGATTGCTGCTGCGGCCATGTACAAAGCAGGAAAGACCCATCGCTTGGACAACAGCTTTCTCCATGTGGAAGTGTGAACCGCCTGCGCTCCCGGCATCGTTTTGGAAGCTTCCGGCGTGTTCGCTGCATTGTTAGCCGATGAACTGGTTGTGGATTTGTTTTTCGAGTTGTTTTGGTTTTGTTCACTCATTTGTGATCACCTCAGTAACCATTGTTACCGGGGCTATCGCTTTTATACGTGGAAGTTTGCTAATTTTTTAGATTGATAGTTCTCTTACGAGGAAGGCCGGCCGGACGCCGTTAGTAACTTCGAAGCTTTGTCCAACCGAACCCCTGTATAATAGTAGGTCAAGATCCGCTCGGCCCCCGCTCCTTGCTTCGCCATGCCCTGCGCCCCATACTGGCTCATGCCGACGCCGTGGCCGTAACCGTAAGTCGTGATGCGCAGCTTGTCGCCGTCCCGCTCCCAATCGAACGCGCTCGATCGCAGATTCAGCTTCTCCCGGATATCCCTGCCGCTGAAGCGCTTCGATCCGAATTGAACCTCCTCCACCCGCTTCCCGGCCGTTCGGGACAGGATGCGCACATCCGCTGCCAGCCCGCCGCCTGGCCGTGTGCCCGAGGAGGAATTTCCCGTTCCTCCCTGCCGCGTGGCTTGCGCAAGCCCCGGTACCGCCGCCGGAGTCAGGCCGAGCTTGTCGAGGACTTCGTTCAGCGGCAGCTCGACCGTCTCGGCGTACCGGGGAGACTCGGCCTGATCCCAAGGGCTCGGCACACTCTTCAAATAGGGAACCGGATTTTTCCAATAGTCCTCGGCATTCTCGGTATACCCGTTGCTCGTCGAGAAGAAAGCGGCCATTATCGGCTCCCCTTGATAAGTAACCACTTGATCCCGCGTCTCATTGACGGCCTGGTTAAGCCTCGCGATCATGCGCTCCGGCCGCTTCGCCAGCTCGTCCAGCGGGATATACGCCTGATGGGCCACGGTATCCGTCACGTCAGCCCCTTCAGGGACGCCGGCAGTGTCGCCCGATCGAAGGCGGCGCACAATATACGTGCGGGCGGCGATCGCCTGTGCCTTCAGCGCCTCCAACTCGAAATCGGCCGGCATCTCGGCCGCCAGGACGCCACGCACGTACTGCTCCAGCGGGACATTCTCTATCTTGCGCGCGTTCGCCAGATAGACGCGCACTTCCGTCCCGCCCTCGGGCGTGCCCGTCATGGGCGGCGCCGGCGCCGGACCGGGACCGGTCTCTGCGGCAGGAGGGCGATCCGCCAGCCGATCTACCAGCCCGAGCGGGAGCAGCACCGCCAGCACCATCAGGCCCCCCGCCCATAGGATGACTCGTCCCAGCATGTCGTTCCTCCGGGATGATCGTCTCGCCGCGGGACCTCCCTTCCATCGCTTGGCAGAAATCCGTGTCGGCAGCATTGTCATCGCTTCTCTCTCCTTATCCTCCCGATGGCTCCCTCTTTCTATGAACCGGATATAGAGGGAAGGAGGTAATCTACTTTCATCCTATGCTTTTTTGAGAGACGAAAGAACCGGAATCTGACAAGCTCTCTCCTTCGCCGGACCATAAAGGTCAGGTGCCGGCAGTACACGTATATAGTAGTTTCTGTTTTTGGTACGGCAGATTGCTCAAGAAATCGAAGGTATCCGCAGCAGCTGAGGAACTAGCATATAAATACGAAAAGCGGTTCCTCTTCTGCGGAGGAACCGCTTCTTGCTTGAATTGACGTCTTTAGCTGCCGCATCCGAATCTTAGAACCTTCGAACGGGCGAATCCAGACCGGATTCATTTATTCAAATCATAACCGCAAAGAGAGCGATATGAATATCTACGCCCAGGTCGGCTGCGCGCTGAACAGCGGAATGTCCTGTTCTTCCTTCGCTTCCTGCGCTTGCTCCTCGATCGTGACGCGATAGATATCGGCTCCCAGCGAGGATAACTTCTCCGCGATATTGACGTAGCCGCGGTCGATATGGTGCACCCCGCTCACCTCGGTCGTTCCTTCCGCCACCAGTCCGGCACAGATTAAGGCCGCGCCTGCGCGCAGGTCCGTCGCGCACACCTTCGCCCCGACAAGCTTAGCGCCTCCCGTGACGACGGCGGTCCGTCCATCAACCTTAATATTCGCCGACATCAGATTGAACTCATCGACATGCATAAAGCGGTTCTCAAATACCGTCTCCGTGACGACGGAGGTCCCTTCCGCCACAAGCAGAAGCGCCATTATCTGCGACTGCATATCCGTAGGGAAGCCCGGATAAGGCAGCGTCTTCACGTCTACGGCCTTGAGCGGCCGATCGGCTCGAACCCGGATTCCATTCTCGTCCGGTTCGATCTGCACGCCCATCTCTTCCATCTTCGCAATAACTGGACCAAGATGGTCTGCAATGGCCCCCTCAACGTACACATCCCCGCCGGTCATCGCCGCGGCCACCATATAGGTGCCGGCTTCGATTCGATCCGGGATGACCGTATGCTCGGCCCCGTGCAACTGCTCTACACCTTCGATGCGAATGACTCCGGTGCCGGCGCCCCGCACCTTGGCGCCCATCTTATTCAAATAGTTGGCCAAGTCGACGATTTCCGGCTCGCGCGCCGCGTTTTCAATCGTCGTCGTGCCTTCGGCCAGCGTTGCAGCCATCATTATATTTTCAGTCGCGCCGACACTCGCCACGTCCAAATAGATCTTGGCGCCCTTCAGCCGGCCGTTCACTTTCGCTTCAATGTAGCCCTGACCCAATCCAATCTGCGCACCCATCGCTTCGAAGCCCTTCAGATGCTGATCGATAGGCCGCGTTCCAATCGCACAGCCGCCAGGCAAGGAGATCCGTGCCTGACCCGCGCGGGCCAGCAATGGGCCCATCACGAGGAACGACGCCCGCATCTTGCGCACCAGCTCATACGGAGCTTCATACGAGTGAAGATGCTCTGCGTTTACGCGAATGGTTTCATTGGAATATGTAAGGTTGGCTCCCAGCTTCTCCAACACATGGTGTATCGTCTTGACATCGTCGAGTGGAGGCGCGTCACATATTACACTTACGCCATGCTCTCCCAATAACGAAGCAGCGATGATCGGCAGCACCGAATTCTTTGCACCGCTTACGCGGACGGTTCCCGTCAATCGTTTGCCTCCGCGGACGATAAATTTGCTCATCATGTTTCCCTCCGCGCCTTTTTTCGCCCCATCCTCACATCACTGTACAAGATGGTAGGTCTCTCTCTTGCCCAACCCTCATCATACCACCGCCTAACGAGGCCGACAAGCGATATTTTTCGACATACCCTTCCACAATTTACTTGGGGCTACTCCCATTGTTGACATCTTTATTCGATGTTATTCGACAACCACCGAATCCGCCGGCCGTCCCCGGTCTCTGCCATCCCAGGGCAGCGACAGGAAAGGCTGCCGGCATGCGGTGAATGTTTTTCATTTCCTCTTAACCACAATCGCTACGCTCCAAACAGATAACGCACGGACTGCGTCCAGCCCCAATAATCGATGAAAAAACCGGCCACTGCCCGCCCGACTATAATCGCCAGGAGCAAGTGCAGCATCTTGCCCTGCGGGCTCTGCGGGTGGCGGATGAACAGATCGAGCTTGACATGCTGCAGCGACCACCACGCGACGCCGATGCACAGCAGCGTGACAAGCATATTCACCACGCCGCCCCAACCGACAGCTGCCGATAGATTCGACCAAGAATTATCCATAACACACCCTCCTTCTATAGAGGTTGTTCCTCAAATCCAGCTTACCGCAGCCCGTCGAGCATCGACACGAACTCCGCCCGGGTCGCCTCCCGATCCGGAGCGAACAGGTCCTCGTCCATCCCTTGGATAAGGCCCTCCTCTTTCATGGCGGCCAGCATCGGGGCGGCCCAATGGTTCACGGGCACGTCGCGGAACGGAGCCTCCGCCGGGCGCTCCGGCTGAATGCCGAGCGCCTTGCCCATCATGACAGCCATCTCCGCCCGCTTGACCGGCAGAGCCGGACCGAAGCGGCGGTTGCCGATGCCGCCGGTGATCCCCGCCTTCGCTACCCGGGAGACATCGGCGTAGGCCCAATGCTTCGCCGGAACGTCAACGAAGGTGGGAGCTCCCTGAATGCTTCCGCCCAGCTCGAAGGCCTTGGTCAGGACGGCTGCCGCTTCGGCCCGGGTAATCTGGCGGTTCGGCCGGAACAGCGCCTCGTCATAGCCCTTGATCCACTTGGAGCGGACGGCCGTCACAATCGCATCCTGAGCCCAGTGGCCGCCGATATCCCGGAAGCCTTCAACCAACGGCTCGGTGTTGAAGGACAAACGGTAATATTTCGTGTCGAACTTCTTGTCCGTCGTCAGGCGGACATAATACGTTCCCGGCTTCAGAACGGCGCCTGCCGATATCTGCTCTAGCTTGGAGCCGCTCTGCGCGCCGGCGAGCTTCTTCTGCTCCTTCGTCATCACCGTCATGCCGACGTTCCGGTCCGTCGGAAGACTCTTCAAGGTCACCGTGCCGTAGACCGGATTTTTGACCGTGAATTGGAACCAGTCCACATCGCTGTCTTTGTCGAACACGCCGACATATTCGGTGCCTTCGCTCATCGTGACCGCTTCATACATCTTGTCGTTCGGTTCATTCGGATCGGTGTATTGCGTAATATAATCGACATGCAGCTTATACTCGCCCGCGACCGGCTCCGGATGCGCCGTGACGACATTCTGCACTTGAATGTAATATTTCCCCGCGGGAAGATCGGTCAGCACGGCCGATTCCGACCGCCCCTCCTTCTCTTCATCGATCCATTGCGTCCGAATATGGGAGCCGCGCACCTCCAGCGCCGGATCGATACGCACCGTATCCACGCTGACCTTCAGGCGCAGCGTGCCTTTGCGCGGCAGTTGAATCATATACCAGTCGACATCGCCCGCATGTCCGAACGTGCCGGCAATATCCTGCGTCCGCGCCGGAATCGTGTAGGCCTGGTACTGCAGGTCATTGGATTCGAAAGGATCCTCGTAGATGAAAAACCGGGACGACAGCTTATAGGACAGCGTCTCCTTTCCCTCGTAACCTTGATGCTGGAGACGGATCATATTCAGGCCCTGCTTCACCGGAATGAGGGTCTTCTTGCCGCCTGCGTCGCTGTACGTCTTGCCTGTGCTCTGCTTCCCTTCGTAATGCGTCGCCTGAACGGTTCCTTTCCCTTGGATCCGTTCCAGCGAGAGCTGCAAGGTGCCTTCGTAAGGGGCATCGACCGCGAACCATTGGGTCCGCTTATTCGGGGCGAATACGCCGCTAAGCGACGTGTCGATAGGGAATACGCGCGCAGAGGCGCGAGTCGTATTCGTGCCGAATGCTTGCTCATCGTAAGGGATGCGAAGCGCCTCGTCCACACGCAGCAGGCCGTATCCGCTCTCCCGGTCCCAGCCTGGCGATTCGATATTCTGCGCGGTGCGGCGGAGATGCTCCCGGATCTGGTAGGGCTTCAGCGCGGGATATTTGCTCCACAGCAGGGCGGCCGCTCCGGCCGCTTGCGGCGCAGACATCGAGGTTCCTTCCTCCGCCTTGTAGCCGCCGCCGAGCGCTGTCGTAAAGACATGCCACGGAGCGACCAGATCGACCTCCGGCCCCGTGTTCGACCGCGGCTCTACCAATAGATCGGGCGAGCTTCCCCCGACAGCCAGCACAGTCGGATAGGCCGCCGGATATTTGACCTCCACCTTCTCCTGGTAGCGCAAGCCGTCATTGCCCGTGGCCGCGACGAGCAGCACGCCCTTTTTCTCGGCGTAACTCACGATATCTTCCATATATTTCGAATAACGATACAATCCCACTGACATGACAACGATTTTGGCTCCGTGATCGACCGCGTACAATATGCCGGCGCCTAACTTGTCTTCGTCCCCGTAGCCTTGCGCATCCAATGCCTTGATCGGCATGATCTTCGCGTTCCACAGCACCCCTGCGGTACCCTTGCCGTTATTGCCCACGGAGGCGAGCACGCCCGCCACGCTGGTGCCATGGCCGTTATCGTCCTGAGGCAGCCCCGCTTCCAGCAGATTCGTGCCTTTGACGAGATTGGGCTTCAGATCAGGGTGGTTCAGGTCCACTCCGGTATCTACCAGCGCGATCGTAATGCTCGAGTTGCCCTTGACCTGACCCCACGCCTTATCCGCTCCGATCTGCCGCAAGTACTTCTGCTGGGAATAGAGCGGATCATTGGGCTTGACGGCCGCGTTCAGCGTCTGGACAGACTGATTCGGTTGAACATATTCAACATGCTCCGACTGTCTCAGCAGCTCCAGCCAATCCCCGGCGGCGTCCGCTTGCTGCGGCTTGACGATCGAAATATTGACGGCCTGCTGCTCGCTTACGATTTGGCTGTTCGCCAGCAGCCGATCATCGTAATGTCCATTTTTCCATTTTACAATCCAGGAGTCGGCTGCCTCTTCCTTCGCGGCGCTTTCCCGCCGCATCTCGCTTAAGGAGAGAAGATTGCCGTCCGTCCCTGCCCGGTCGACCGGCCGCAGATTACGAATCTCTGTCTGCAGCGGAGTCAAGGAGTTCACCAGGACAAGCAAGGCCAAGGCTGCAACCAACATCGATCCGACGGCTGTTCGCCATCGTGTCTTCATAACTTTCATCCCATTCCAATCATTCAGGTTATGCACGGGCACCGTGCCTCATTCAGAGGATGATTAAACCAGACCATCACCCTGCTGTCAATCGGTAAACCTTGCTTGTTGACAGAACATTCCTGTCCGCCATGCCATTCGCCATGGAACCCATTGCTATTGTAAGGGATGCCGAATGACTGCACAAGGCGTCGTAAGATATATAAGATTCGTCACATGAAAAGGACAATCCTTTATTTAAAGCCAATATAGTTCCTTGGACCTATTATCAACAAATTCCGCATCAACGGGCTCGCAAGCCCGCCTCTTCACCATTGTTTTTGGATGGAAAACTAACCCCTCGTTCCCCGCCTCCCGGATAAAAAACTTCGCCTGTACGGCAATTTCATGCGGGGGACTAACTGGCTTCATGCCGGATCAGCCTGCTTCATGCACGGACCCGCTAGCCCTAACTTAACCTGTTCTGCCTTCCCCGGCCCCGCCCTATCTAAAATTAAGAAAGTCCAAGGGATGTTTCGGAACTTCATTAGGACTTGTCTCTCATTTAGAAAGAAATGGATTTAAAACGCTCGGAGTGTCAAGTTTTGCTTAGGAAATTGGACAATCCCCGCCCCTTCGTAAAAAAGGGGGCCAGCGGACTGAAGATTCCACGATTTCTTCAGACACGTCGATTCGGTAAGCAAAATCCTGCGTAAATACAGCAATTCGATAGGCAGGACTTCAGCTAAAAGAGAATCCTGCAAAACTGCAGCAATTTCACCCGTTTGGCTCCGGCTTGGAGCAGAACGGCCTAAAATGATGTAGATTTGCAGCATTTCCTCGGGATGCGGACTCATTGAACCGAAATTCCTGTAAAATAGCAGCAATTCCCTCCACACGTTCAAGCCCGAGGAGGAACCGATGCCCTCAGTAGGCGATGATGCTCCAAAAATAGTTAAATTCTAAATACCCAAAAAGCCCCTGAACCTGGTGCCCAGGTTCAGGAGCCCTAATGGCTCATTTTTATCTCACCAGCAGATCGGCCCCGATCGAGAAGACCCGGCCCAGCGCATGGATGACCGGATTCGGGAATGCCCCGAGGCCGACAATCGCGAGCACACAGACGACGATGACGAGACCTTGCGTCCATGGAATGCGGACCGCCTCCTCATTATCCCCGCGCATATACATCTGGCGAATAAAGCCGAAGTAGAAGTAGAACGAGACAACGCTCGTGACCATCATGACGATGGCGATCCAGAGCGTGTGCGATGCACTCGCCCCGAGAATAATGAACAGCTTCCCGAAGAAGCCCGCGGTAACCGGAATGCCGGCCAGCGACAAGACCATCACCGTCATGGCGACGGCCAGCCACGGCGAACGGTAGTAGAGGCCCGCATAGCCGCTTAGTTCGTCATGGCCGGAGGACCGTTCCACAACCATATGAACGGCAAAAGCCCCGAAGGTCATCAACAAATATGCGATAAGATAATAAATGAATTCCGCGAAATTCGACGCGTGCAGATGCTGGCCGAACAAGTTCAGACTGACCGGAACCAGAAGATAGCCCGCGTTCGCGATTCCGGACAAGGCAAGCAGCCGCTTCACGTTGGCCTGGCGCAGCGCCATCGTCGTCCCGACGATCATGGACAAGGCTGCGATAGACAGCAAGATCGTCGACAGGTCCGAATAGATGGCCATATTCTGACCCAGACCGAGGTACATGCTGTAGAACATGCGGAATACGACAGCTATCGTCGCCGCCTTGGACACGACGCCCAGAAAGGCGGATATCGGCGTCGGCGCCCCCTGGTATACATCCGGGGCCCAGGCGTGGAACGGAGCCGCCGCGATTTTGAAGCCGAAGCCGACGATCATCAGGATGAAGCTGACATAAATGAGCGCCTCGAACCCGGCGCTTCGATCGGCCAGCGCATGGGCGATTCCATTGAAAGCCGTGCTTCCGCTAATCCCGTAGAGGAATGACATGCCGTATAAAATAAAGGCCGAAGCGACGCTGCCGAGCACCGTATACTTGAAGGCGCTCTCCGTTGATTTGCTGTCGTGCTTTTTCATCGCCACCAAAATATACGATGTGATGCTAAGCAGCTCCAAGCCGACATAAAGCGTAAGCAGATCGCCGGAGGAAGCCATCATCATGCCTCCGATCGCGGCCGGAAGGAGCAGATAGTAATACTCTCCCCGGTTCGGCAGCTCTTCCTTGCGCAGATTGCCCAGACTCATCATGATGACGAACCCGACGCCAATCAGAATGATGGCCTTCATTATCAGCGAGAAGCCGTCGATGCGATAGCTGTGTTCCAGCAGTTGCACCGCCTGCGCCGTCTCTGCCGTCAGCTTCGCCCGCTGATATAGCTTGAGCAGGACGAAGCCAAGCGACACGGCGACGGCCATCAGCGAGAGCACGCCCATGACGTCGCGGTGGATCCGGCGGGGAAGAGCCAAGTCAATGAGCGAGATGACAATGGCCGCAATGACTAGCGTAAGCTCAGGCGCCAGCAGTGCGAGATCGGCCAAATGCAGCAGTTGAACATGCGGCGTTTCCATGAGCCTACCCCCTTACCTTGAATAATTCGATCATTTGCCCGACGCTATTGTCTATCGGGTCGGTTACGAAGGACGGGAACAGACCGATAAGGACAATGCATGCGGTCAGCACCATTATCGGAATCGCCTCCGCCAGCCGCGCATCCTTCAGCCCCTCGAAGCGGGCATCGATCGGCCCGTACGAGATGGCCAGCACCCCGCGGAGCACATAGACGGCGCTGAAGATGACCCCGAGCGCTCCGAGTATCGCGGCCCAGGATGCGGTACCGTACAGCCCGAGCAAGGTCAGCAGCTCCGCGACGAAGCCGGACAGCCCCGGCAAGCCAAGCGAAGCCAGACCGGCCAGGAGCAGAATCCCGCATAAGAACGGCATGCTCTTCGCCAGGCCGCCCAGTTCCCCGATGCGCGTCGTTCCCGTTCGCTCGCTAAGACTGCCGACGAGCAGGAAGAACAGGGCCGAGATGAAGCCGTGCGACACCATCTGAACGACTGCGCCCTGTATGCCCAGCTCGTTCATCGCCGCGACGCCGAGCAGCACGAAGCCCATATGGCTGATGCTGGAATACGCCAGCAGCAGACGCAGCTCCCGCTGCCGGAATGCCAATACCGCACCGTACAGCACATTAATTACGCCGAGCACGGCTAACACGGCCGCCCAGGATGCCGTCTCGCGAGGCAGCAGCGCCGCACCGAATTGGACGAGCCCGTAAGCTCCCATTTTCAACAAAATCCCCGAGTGAAGCATGACGACCGGAGCCGGAGCTTCGGCATGCACCTTCAGCATCCACGTATGGAACGGGAAAAACGGCAGCTTGATGCCGAAGGCGATCAGCAGCAGCACGAACACCGTCGTCTTCATTCCCGCGGTCAGATAAAAGACGCTGTAGTCCGCCTGATTGACGTAAGCTGACGCGCTTCCCAGATTGTCCATAATGACATTTAGGTTGCTGCTATAGATATAGTGGCCGCCATCCGGGAAGTCGGGATGGTTCGCGAAGCCCGCGGTTACCGTCAGCATGACGAAGGCTACGAGCAGCAAGGCCGAACCGAGCCCGTTATAGACGAGGAAGCGGTTCGCCGCCTTCTCCCGGTGCATCAATCCCCATATGCCGATCAGGAAAAACGTCGGCACGAGCGTCCATTCGAAGAACATGAAGAACAGGAGCAAATCCCGTGCCAGGAAGACGCCAATCATTCCGACCTCAAGCAAAAGAAAAAGAATGTAATACGTTTTCCATCTTTTTTTGATGCCCAATGAAGCGATAGCAGCCATCGAGGCCACAATCGTCGTCATGACGACGAGCGGCAGCGACAGACCGTCAATGGCCAAATGATAATCGATATTGAACGACCAGGATTGAATGCCGCTGGCGATCTCCAGGTTCAGCGGAAGAGAGATCCAAGCGTATTGCTCGGTTAAAGACGCTCCCTTATCGACCAAATCGTAGATGCCGTACACCGTGAGCGCCAAGATGAGCGGCAGGAAGGTCGCCGCGATGCCGATGAACCGAATCGCGCGCGCGCAGCCCTTCGGCACGAACAGCAAAATCAGCACGCCTAACAGCGGAGAGAAGGTCAGCAGTGACAATAAGGGCAGCGATGTAAGCCCGTTTACCATTTACCAGAACCTCCTTCCGAGCGCCAGGATGAACACGATCAGCGCAGCGAATCCGAACAGCGACATCAGCCCGTAGGTCTGGAGCTGCCCGTTCTGCAGCCGGGTCCCCGTCTTGCCGATGCCAATGGCCGTTCCCGATACAAGCCGGACAATTCCGGCGACAATCCATGTATCGAACGCCTGCAGGATGCGGCCGAGACCGGCAAGCGAGCGGACGAAGACGATCTCGTACAGCTCGTCGATATAGTACTTGTTCGCCACAAGCCGATAGAACGGATTGGCCGCTTCCCGCGTACCGCCGCGGCGGCTTCCGCGCGGTCCGTACCAAATATATCCCAACCCGATGCCGAGCACGCCCGCCAGCACCGATATGATCATGGCTGCCGCATGAACGGAGGAGCCCGGTTCATCCGCGTTCAGCCACGTGCCGAACGCGCCGCTGAACGGAGTATGAACGAAGCCGGCGACAGCGGCCAGCACGGCCAAGACGACGAGCGGGAATGTCATGGAAGCCGGAGCTTCGCGGACGCTCTCCGCATCCGAATCGGCGGCCGCCGAACCGGTGAAGACCAGGAAGAACAATCTCGCCATATAAAAGGCGGTAATGAATACGGTGACGGCTCCAACGATGAAGAGCAGCATATTTTGTTCCCAAGCGGCCCCCAGAATGGCGTCCTTGGACCAGAAGCCGGACAGCGGCGGAATGCCGGACAGCGCCAGGGCGCCGATGGCGAAGGTCCAGGCCGTCACCTTCATCCGGTTCCCCAAGCCACCCATGCGGAAGATATCCTGTGTATGTATGGCGTGAATGACACTGCCTGCCCCGAGGAACAGCAGCGCCTTGAAGAAGGCATGGGTGAACAGATGAAATATCCCGGCCGTAACCGCCCCGAGCCCGAGCGCCATCATCATATAGCCGAGCTGGCTGACGGTGGAATAGGCCAAAATCCGCTTCATATCCCACTGCGCCGCGGCAATCGATGCCGCGAAGATCGCGGTGAAGCCGCCTACCCCCGCCACGATCATCATCGCCGTCGGCGAGAGCGAGAAAATAGCAAAGGTCCGGGCGACCAAATATACGCCAGCCGCAACCATGGTCGCCGCGTGAATCAGCGCGGAGATGGGCGTCGGCCCCTCCATCGCGTCCGGAAGCCATGTATGCAGCGGGAACTGGCCGGATTTGCCGACGGCTCCCAGGAAGATCAGCGCGGCAAGCCAAGTGCCCAAGCCGGCGGAGATGCCATGCTGCGCCATGGAATCGGCATTGGCGAACACGTTCCCGATCATCGTAAAATCAAGCGCATGGTTCGGCATATGCCAGAACAGAATGAGAATCGCGACCAGCAGCCCGACATCGCCGATGCGGGTCACGATGAAGGCTTTTTTGGCGGCGGCGCGCGCCGCAGGCCGCTCATACCAGAAGCCGATCAGGAGAAAGGAACAGCCCCCGACCAGTTCCCAGAAAATATAAAGCTGAATCAGGTTCGGCGACAGGACAAGTCCAAGCATGGCGCCCGTGAACAGAGCGATGTACGCATAGAACACCGTCTGCCGCTCGTCGTCCTCCATATAGGCTTTGGAATACATATTGACCAGCGTGCTAACCAGCGTGACAATCACGAGCATCAGCGCATTGAGATTCGTAACGTCAAATCCGAACTCGAGACGGATATCGCCGACGCGGAACCATTCGAAGCTGCGGGTGTAGTCGTCAGGCGCTCCTGTCATCCGCTCCCACAGGATGAGGATGGACAGTACGCATGCCGCGAACGAGCTGAAGACGCCGAGCGTGACGGCAGCACCTTTCATCTGGCGGCCGAATGCCGTCAGCACGAGGAACGCGAGCAGCGGAATGACCGGGATAATCCATGCATATTGCGACAAGACGGATTCCATTGTCGTATCCTCCTTACGGTTATCTCTTCAATTCGTTGTATTCGTCCACGTTAGCCGTGCCGCGGTTCCGGTACAACGCGATTAGAATGGCGACGCCGACCGCCGCTTCCGCCGCGGCGACGGCAATCGTGAAGAGCGAGAAGATCTGGCCCTTCAGGTTCGGCACGACCCCATACTTGGAAAAGGCAATCAAGTTCAGATTGGCCGCATTCAGCATCAGTTCGATGGACAGCAGCACGATGACGGCATTGCGCTTCGTCAGCACCCCGAACAATCCGATGCAGAACAGGATGGCTGCCAGCGTAAGATAGGAAGCCAGCATGCTACCCATTTAATCCGCCTCCTTCTTCGCAAGCACGATCGCCCCGATAAATGCGACGGTCAACAGCACCGACAGCAGCTCGAACGGGATGACATGCTCCGTGAATATCTGCTTCCCGAGCTGAAGCGTATTGTTCTGGGCCAGCCCGGCCGGCTCAGGCGCGGGAAAGTCGGTGCCGCGTATCGTAAAGAACAGCACCCCGAACAAGGCCAGACAGCCAAGGGCGGCCAATGTCTCCCTCAGCGGGCGCGATACCTCCTCGTCCTGACGATCATGCCGGGTCATCATAATGCCGAAGATCATCAGAATCGAGATGGCTCCCGTGTAGACCAGCACCTGGACGAAGGCGACGAACTCGGCTTCCAGCATAACGAAAATGCCCGCGAGCCCGAGAAAAGCGAAGGCCAGCGACACGACCATATGAACGACCTTCGTAAAATTGAGCATCAATACGGATCCGGTAATGATGCAAATGGCAAGCACGAAGAAGGCTACCGTTTCTCCCGTCCACTCGATGGAGAAGTTAAACATTTTTTCTGGCGCCCCCTTTTGGCATGGCTGAATTGTTTTCCTGCCGAATATTCTGGTTGTTCTCGTTCAACCATTCCATGTTTTTGAACAGATCGTCCCGGCTGTACGTCGCCAGCTCGAAATTGTTCGTCATGACAATCGCTTCCGTCGGACATACCTCGGTGCACAAATCGCACAAAATGCAAATTTCAAAATTGATGTCGAACGTATCGATAACCTTGCCCTTCTTCTCCGGATCCGGGTTCGGCTTGCCGGTGAGCGTAATGCAATCGGTCGGGCAAATGCGCGCACACATGTTGCAGACGATGCATTTGTCCGGATCGAAATATTGAATGCCGCGGAACCGGTCAGGCATGACCAGAGGCTTATCGGGATACGGATAGGTGACTTTTTTGGAAGTCAGCGCCTTCATTGTGACGCCCAGCCCTTTGAATATTCCTTTCACGTATTTCCCCCCTAGCCTATTTGTTGAAAAATTCGATGTACAGCGCCGTCACAAACACATTCAGAAGCGCCAGCGGCAGCAGCACCTTCCAGCCGAAGCTCATCAGTTGATCCACGCGAATGCGCGGCATGGACGCCCTCAGCCAGAAGACGAAGAAGACGCAGAACGAGAATTTGAGCGCGAACCATAAGATTCCGGGAATAAAATCAAGGAACGGAAACGGCGGATGCCAACCGCCAAGGAACAGCACCGTCGTCAGCGCGGAGAGCGCGAAGACGTACACATATTCCGCCAGCATAAAAAAGGCAAACCGGAAACCGCTGTACTCCACATGATAGCCGGCGACCAGCTCGGACTCCGCCTCCGGCAAATCGAAAGGAGTCCGGTTCAGCTCCGATATCCCTGCAATGATGAAGACGACGAAGCCGATAATTTGCGGGAACAGATTCCATTCCCAAAAATAATTGCCCTGCCCCTCTACAATGGTACGCAAACTGAGCGATCCATTCAATAGAATAATGCCGACGACAGAGATGACAAGCGGTATCTCATAGCTGATCATCTGCGCCGCAGAGCGCATTCCGCCCAAAAGTGAATATTTATTGTTCGAGGCCCAGCCTCCGATAATGATGCCGATGGTCGTAATGCTGGAGAGGGCGGCGTAGTAGAGCAAGCCCACATTCAGATCGGCGAAGCCGAGACGCTCGCTGTACGGTACCGTAGCCAGTACGGCGAACGCGGGCACATAGGCGATGACTGGCGCGAGGATGAACAAGGCCCGGTCGGCTTTGCGCGGAATGGTGTCTTCCTTAATAAGCAGCTTGAATATATCCGCGACGGTCTGCAGCAGCCCGAGCGGACCGACCCGGGACGGGCCATGGCGGTACTGCATCCAGCCAATCACTTTCCGTTCAAAGTAGATCGCATACGTGACGAAGCCGAGAACGACAAGCATCATGACAATAGCCCAGCCCAGAAAGATAAATGCATTTGTCCAAGTGAGCGATTGCGCGATTAGTTCTTGCACTAGCAATCCACCTCCCCGACGACGATATCAACCCCGCCCAGTATCGTGATCAGGTTCGTCATCGTCTCTCCGACGAGCAGCTTCGGCAGGATTTGCAGGTTGACGAAGGAAGGACGCCGGAACTTCAAGCGATAAGGCTCCTGCTTGCCCCGCGATACGATATAGCAGCCGATCTCGCCGCGCGGCGATTCAATCCGCGCATAGATTTCTCCTTCCGGCGGACGGATGACGCGCGGCACCTTGCCCATCGTCTCCCCGTCGCCCGGGAATTGTTCCACCGCCTGCTCCAGAATGCGCAGACTCTGGTGAATCTCCTCCAGCCGGAGGACGTAACGCGTATAGCAATCGCCGCCCGTTCCCACCGGGACGTCGAATTCGAAGCGGTCGTACAAGCTGTACGGCTCCTCCTTCCGCAGATCCCATTTCACGCCGGTACAGCGCAGATTCGCTCCGCTCAATCCATAGGCGATGGCCGTCTCGGCATCATAGGTTCCGATTCCTTTGATGCGGGCCAAAAAGATCTCGTTCCCGCTTACCAGCTTGTCATATTCCTTCAACCGCTTGCGCATGTAAGGAATGAAGTCGCGCACCTTGTCAATCCATCCCGGCGGAGCGTCCCACTTGACGCCGCCGACGCGCATATAGTTGTACGTCAACCGCGCGCCGCACAGCTCGTTGAACAGATCGATGATAATTTCTCGATCGCGGAACGCATAGAGGAACGGGCTCATCGCCCCGATGTCCAGCAGGTAGGTGCCCCACCAGACGAGATGGCTGGCCACGCGCTGCAGCTCCATTACGATCAGGCGGAGAAATTCCGCTCGTTCCGGGATTTCGAGCTGCATCATCTTCTCGACGGCATGGACAAGCACATAGTTATTCGTCATCGCGGACACATAGTCCATTCTATCAGTGTAAGGGATAATTTGCGTGTAGTTGAGGTTCTCGGCCAGCTTCTCTGTCCCCCGGTGCAGATAGCCCATCACGGGGGTGGCTTCCTTGATCACTTCGCCGTCAAGCTTCACGACAATGCGAAAAACGCCATGCGTGCTCGGATGCTGAGGACCGACGTTCAAGAGCAGCTCTTCTGTGCGAATCAAGGGGATTACACCTCCGAATCCAACGGCTCATAGTCTTTGCGCAGCGGGTGGCCGACCCAATCGTCCGGCATCATGATGCGGCGGAGATCGGGATGCCCGGGAAAATCGATGCCCAGCAGGTCATACACTTCCCGTTCACACCAATTCGCGGTAGGCCAGATCGGCGTGACCGAAGCAATGGACGGCTGATCCCGATCCGTTTTGACGTGAACCGCCGCCTCGGCCTTCGTGGATAAATTGATCAAATAGTATACAACCTCGAGATGCGTCTCGCGGTCTACGCCGGCCAGATTCCGCAAGTAATTGCAGGACCACTCCGGATGATGCCGAAGCAGCTGAGCGCAAGCCAACCAGTGCTCATTCTTCACGGTAATCGTCGGCAAATGCCCGTTCTCTTCGTTAATGACGGCCTCCTCCACCGCATCCGCCGCCACTTCCGCCTTCAGCAGGGCGACCAGCGCATCAAGGATGGGCTGCTTCGGTGAAGGCTCCTTCGGCTTCGGCGGCTCCTCGCTCGCCTTCGCCCGCGGCGCTCGTGCCGGGCGCTCGGGCTTGTCGCCGGCTGCGGCTCCCGCTGCTGCCCCGGCAGACCGTTCGCCCGCAGCTCCCGCGGCGCCCTCGCCTCCTTCGGCCGCAGCCCTCGCTTTCGCGGCGCGCCGTTCCTCCGCCGCCTTCAGGCGGGCGGCCTTCTCCTCCTCGCTAAGCGGCGCGCGCTTCGCCTTATCCGCCGGCGCGGACGGCTCGGACGAGCCGGGTTCGGGCGCCGGCTTCGGCGCGGCTTCGGCATCCCCTGGACTCGGCGCGGCTGCTTCCGCTTGTACTGCCTCCTTCCCTTCCGGTCCGGCAGAAGCTCCCCCGACTTTCCTGTTCGGTTCGTCATTTTCAGATTCCCCGGCTTCTCTCGCCGGTGCATCGTTCCCGGCTTGATCGGTTTCCTCGGCCTTCACGGCCATCCCGGTTTTTCCGGATTTTTCAGCCTTCTCTTCCTGTGCCGTCTTTTCCGCTCTCTCTGTCCGCTCTTCCTTCATGGCCGTTTCGTTAGTTTCAATCTGCTCTTCTTTCCCAGCCTGTTCCGTTTTTTCATCCTTCTCGGCTTCTAGCGGCGGCTGAACCGCCTCCCGATCCTTCCTCTTCTTCTTGCTCACGCATCCGTCACCCGCTTTCCGGTCTTCGCTTCGTAGCGGATTTTCGCTTGCAGCTTGTTAATGCCATAAATCAATGCCGCCGGATTCGGCGGGCAACCCGGTATGTAGACATCGACCGGTACAATCTGATCGACGCCTTTGATAACCGAATACGATTTGACATAAGGTCCGCCAGCCGTCGCGCAGGAGCCCATGGCAATCACCCATTTCGGCTCAGGCATCTGCTCGTACAGACGTCTCAACAGCGGCCCCATCTTCTTCGTTACCGTTCCGGACACGATCATGACGTCCGACTGGCGGGGGGAGGTCCGGAATATGACGCCGAAGCGGTCCAGATCATAGTGCGAAGCGCCGGTGCCCATCATCTCGATTGCGCAGCAGGCGAGACCGAACGTCAGCGGCCAGAGCGAGTTGCTGCGCGCCCATGCCTTCAGTTGCTCCAGCGTGCCGAAAAAGACATTGCGCTCCAGTTCCTGCCGCTCTTCCAACGTGATTGACTCTAAAGAGAATCCCATCGAAACACCTTCTTTTTCCAGGCGTAAATTAATCCAACCAACAGCAATCCGACAAAAATCAGCATCTCGATCAGCGCGAACAGGCCAAGCTGCTTGTACGCAACCGCCCACGGGTACAAGAAAACGGTTTCCACATCGAAAATGACAAACATAAGGGCAAACAAATAATACCGGATGTTAAATCGAACTTGTCCCACACCAACCGGATCGTTACCGCTTTCATACGTTGTTTGTTTCATGTCTGTCGGCTTCTTCGGCCTGAGCAGCCGGCCCGCTGTCAGAGCGGCCACCGGCAGAAAAATACCGAGTCCGACAAAAATGGCCACGATGACGTAATTGTTGATGTACTCCAAAGACATCCCCTCCGTCGCAGCTTATCGTATTACAGACAATCCTGTATTCAATTGTTATAAAACCCGCCACAATTATAACAAAACCTACCAACCCCGTCTATGCAATTCCTGGCATAATTTGTATTTCTTTTTGTAATCCGGCTTATGGACATATCGTTATATTTTATTCATCGCGACAGGACAATAGAAGCATTTCAAAGAAGCTTTTGTGGAAATATATACATATTCGTTCAAATGAAAGTCCAGAGAGATAAAGTCTATTATTACTATCGGCTTAGAGAGAATAGTCTATGGTTCATTGTTGAGGGATCGTTGTTGCGGAATCATGCGTCGAATATCGGTATTCCGCCGGAAGCCAGGCGGCTGCGTTCAACTAACCAGGGGTCAATTCGGCGGAAGAGCGCTGCGCAAGCCTTCCGCATATAAATCAAGCCGAGACGCTAACAGCGCTCGGCTTGAATCGATTATCGTTGTACGTTTCTTTGGGACACTTGGATCCGTGTTACGGCACGTTGGAGCGACAATTCCGCACGGCGGAAATCGACGTGATCCTGTTTGCTCCGTTGAGCCATTGCCAGGCGTTGTTCCGCACGCGCCTTTGCTGCCTTCGCACGCTCGATGTCGATTTCTTCCGGCAATTCCGCGCTTTCCGCCAAGACAACGACCTTGTCTCTGCGTACTTCCACGAACCCGCCATGAACAGCAAGCCAGTGCTCCTTGCTGCCTGTCTTAATCTTCATCGGCCCAACCTGCAGCGGCGTTACCATCGGGATATGTCCTGCCAAAATGCCGAGTTCACCTTCCACGCCCTTGACGGTAATCATGTTCACTTGATCCTCGAACACTTTATGCTCGGGTGTGACGATTTCCAATAAAAAGGTGCTCAACTGCGGTTCCTCCTTCCGTTCCATCCGGAACTACCCGTTCCGGACAGCCCGTTTCACGTCAAGCCGCTTATAGCGTCTTTGCCTTCTCCACCGCTTCTTCGATGGTGCCGACGAACAGGAATGCCGCTTCCGGAAGGTCGTCGTGCTTGCCGTCGAGAATTTCCTTGAAGCTGCGAACCGTTTCCTTGACCGGCACGTACTTCCCGGGAATGTTCGTGAACTGCTCGGCAACGTGGAACGGCTGGGACAGGAAGCGTTGAATCTTCCGCGCCCGGGCTACCGTCAGCTTGTCATCCTCCGACAGCTCATCCATACCGAGAATGGCGATAATGTCTTGCAGCTCTTTGTAGCGCTGAAGAAGCTTCTTCACGTCTTGCGCCACATCATAGTGCTCCTTGCCGACGATATCCGGCGACAGGGCGCGGGATGACGAAGACAGCGGATCGACCGCCGGGAAAATACCCAATTCGGAAATTTTCCGGTCGAGGTTCGTCGTTGCGTCCAAGTGGGCGAACGTCGTCGCCGGCGCCGGGTCCGTATAGTCATCCGCGGGAACGTAGATCGCCTGAATGGATGTTACGGAGCCTTTTTTGGTCGACGTAATTCGTTCCTGCAATTGTCCCATCTCGGTAGCCAGCGTCGGCTGGTAACCTACCGCGGAAGGCATGCGGCCCAGCAGGGCGGATACTTCGGAGCCCGCTTGCGTGAATCGGAAAATGTTATCGATGAAGAGCAGCACGTCGCGGCCTTCTTCGTCACGGAAATATTCCGCCATCGTCAGACCGGTCAGAGCAACGCGCAGACGCGCTCCAGGCGGTTCGTTCATCTGACCGAACACCATCGCCGTCTTGTTGATAACGCCGGAGTCTCTCATTTCATAGTAGAGGTCGTTCCCTTCCCGGGTACGCTCGCCTACGCCGGCGAAGACGGAAATCCCGCCGTGCTCCTGCGCGATGTTATTGATAAGCTCCTGAATGGTGACGGTTTTCCCAACGCCCGCACCGCCGAAGAGGCCGATCTTGCCGCCTTTGACGTACGGAGCAAGCAAGTCGATGACCTTAATCCCGGTCTCCAGAATCTCCGCTTGCGTCGTCAGCTCGTCGAAGCTAGGAGCCGGCTTATGAATCGGGCTGGACAGCTCGCGGCTGACGTCCCCCGCATTGTCAATCGTATTGCCCAGCACGTTGAAGACACGGCCCAATGTCGCCGCGCCTACCGGTACGGTAATCGGATGCCCCATATCGGTTGCTTCCATGCCGCGCACCAGACCATCTGTCGAAGACATCGCGACGCAGCGCACTACGTCATCGCCCAGATGGACGGATGCTTCCAATGTCAAGTCGATGTCAGGCGCGCCAGGAGTCGTCGATTTCTGTTCAATCTTGATCGCGTTCAATATCTCCGGAAGTTGACCGCGTTCGAACTCAATGTCGACAACCGGACCGGTTACGCTAATCACGCGTCCTTTGTTCATCTCGTTCCCTCCTACTGAAAACTTGCGCTATCCTGTTACCCGTTTAAGCTTGAGCGTTCGCTCCAGCTACAATTTCAGAAATTTCCTGCGTGATCGCCGCTTGGCGCGCACGGTTATAAGACAATGTCAACGAGTTGATCATCTTCGTCGCGTTCTTCGTCGCACTGCCCATAGCGGTCATCTGCGCGCCGAATTCGCTTGCTTTCGCATCCAGCAGCGCGCTGTAAATGAGCGTCTCCGCATATTTCGGCAGCAGATCATGCAGTACCGCCTCCGGCGAAGGTTCATACTCATAACTGGTCGTCTCTCCGCCCAATGCGTCATCATCCAATGGAAGAAGGCGTTTCTCGACCGGTACCTGCGTGATCGCGTTGACGAATTCGTTGTAGAACAGGTTGAGTTCGTCGTACTGCTCTTCTTCGAAATATTTCACGGCTTTATAAGCTATCGTCTTAATATTCGCGAAGCTTGGAGAATCAGGCAGCTCCGTCACGACCTCCACCATCGGCATTTCCCGTCTGCGGAAGTAATCGCGGCCTTTGCGCCCGATGACGAACAATGCATATTCATCCGCCGAACGGTGACGCTCGTTAATGACCTGCATCACTTTGCGGAGCACGTTGGCATTATAGCCGCCCTTCAATCCGCCGTCGGAAGTGATGACCAGATATCCCGTCTTCTTCACCGGACGCTTCGCGAGCATCGGATGCTGAATGCCTTGCGTGCCTGCGGCGATGCTGGAGACGACTTCCTTCAGCTTATCCGCATAAGGACGAGCCGCTTCCGCCTTCTCCTGTGCGCGGCGAAGCTTCGCTGCCGCCACCATTTCCATTGCCTTCGTGATCTGCCTTGTACTCTGTATGCTCTTGATCTGGCGTCGTATTTCGAGAATCCCTTTAGCCACTTACCTTCACCTGCCTTTCACACTTTGCGGGAGGCAAAGCGGAATTCATCCCTGTGCAGGCCGGGCCGCCATTGGCTTCCCGGCTTGCCTGTTCACTCTATAATCAGCTCGACACGGCGAAGCTCTTCTTGAACTTGGTAATTGCCTGCACCAGTGCCTCTTCGTTTTCTTTGCTCAAATCTTTCGTATCCCGGATCGATTGATAGATTTCATCGTTGTTCGACTGCAGGTACATATGAAGCTCCTGCTCGAAGCGAAGAACGTCCTTGACCGGAATATCGTCGACATGGCCTCTCGTCGCCGTATAGATGCTGACGACCTGCTTCTCAACCGGAAGCGGCTCGTTGACGCCCTGCTTCAGGATTTCCATCAGACGGGCGCCGCGCTCCAGGCGGGCCAGCGTCGATTTGTCCAGATCGGAACCGAACTGGGAGAAGGCCTGCAACTCGCGGTATTGAGCCAGATCCAGCTTCAGTGTCCCGGCGACCTTCTTCATCGCCTTAATCTGAGCCGCTCCCCCTACGCGGGATACGGAAATACCGACGTTAACCGCCGGACGTTGGCCGGCAAAGAACAGATCGGACTCAAGGAAGATCTGTCCGTCCGTAATCGAGATGACGTTCGTCGGAATGTACGCCGATACGTCATTCGCCTGCGTCTCGATGAACGGCAAGGCCGTCAAGGAGCCGCCGCCATTCTCGTCGCTGAGCTTCGCCGCGCGCTCCAGCAAGCGGGAATGGAGATAGAAGACGTCGCCCGGATATGCCTCGCGGCCCGGTGGACGGCGAAGGAGCAAGGAGAGCTCGCGGTATGCCGCCGCTTGCTTGGACAGGTCATCGTATACGACCAGCACATGCTCGCCTTTGTACATGAAGTACTCGCCCATCGCGCAGCCTGCGTACGGTGCCAGGAAGAGAAGCGGCGCCGGTTCGGATGCCGATGCCGTAACGACAATCGTATAGTCCAAAGCGCCGTGGCGGCGCAGTGTTTCCACGACTTGAGCTACGGTCGATTGCTTTTGGCCGATAGCGACGTAAATACATTTTACGCCGTTGCCTTTTTGGTTAATAATTGTATCGATAGCGATGGTCGTCTTCCCGGTCTGACGGTCGCCGATGATCAGCTCCCGCTGTCCGCGCCCGATCGGCACCATCGAGTCAATCGCTTTAATCCCGGTTTGCATTGGCTCATGAACCGATTTACGGTCGATGACGCCCGGCGCATTCGATTCCACCGGCCGGAATTCCGTCGTCGCGATCTCTCCCTTGCCGTCAACCGGCTGTCCGAGCGAATTCACGACGCGGCCGAGCAGCGCTTCGCCGACCGGCACTTCCATAATGCGTCCCGTACGTTTGACTTGATCCCCTTCGCGAATATCGGTGTAAGGACCAAGAATAACGATACCAACGTTGCCTGCCTCCAGGTTGAGAGCCATGCCTACGACGCCGTTGGAGAACTCCAGAAGCTCCCCGGCCATGCAGTTCTCCAAACCGTGAACGCGGGCGATACCGTCACCGACATTGATAACCGTGCCGACTTCGGCCACTTCGATCTCAGCCTTGTAATTCTCGATTTGACTTTTAATCAATGTGCTGATTTCTTCAGGTCTGATGCTCAATTCGCTTCACCCCATTCTTCCGTGCTTATATCGTTTAACGTACTTGTGTTTTCAACGTTTTTTGAATACGCTCCAGCTGGCCGGACAAGCTTCCGTCATACAAGACATCGCCGATGCGCACCTTCATGCCGCCGATGATCGAAGCATCGACCACATTGTGAACGCGGATCGTCTTGTTGAGCATCTGTCCGAACTGGGCGGCCACTTCTTGCTTCCCGGCCTCGTCCAGCGGAAAGGCAGTCGTCACATAGGCATCTGTCACGCCGGTCGCTTCGCCGACGATGCGGACGAAGTGATTCGCCAGGTCGGGAAGGATGCGGATGCGCCCCCGTTCCGTCAGGAGCAGCAGCGTATTCAGGACAATCTCGGATACTTCGCTTTCGAACGCCTGCCGAACGATAGCCTGCTTCACGCTGATATCAATATTCGGCGCGGAGAACAGAACGTACAGTTCCGAAGTCGAGTTCATGACTTCAACGACAGCCTTCAGCTGCTGCTCGGTCTCGGCAATGGCTTTGCGCTCGGATGCCAGGTCGAACAGCGCTTTGGCATAACGCTTCGCTATATCTTTGCTCATTGTTTGCCCCCTACCTCTTTCAGGTACTGGTCAACCAATTGCTCTTGGTCCTTCTCGTCCACCTGCTTCTGAAGAAGCTTCGAGGCGATGGCGACAGACATGCCGCTGACTTCATTGCGCAGGGCAGCCACAGCCTTGTTCTTCTCGCTCTCGATATCGCGGGCTGCTTCTTCCTTCAAGCGAGCTGTCTCGGTCTTCGCTTGACCGATGATTTCGTCGGCCTGTCTAACGCTGGTCTGCTTCGCCTGCTCGATAATGTCATAAGCTTCTTTGCGGGCAGAATCGAGAGCTTGCTTCTGCTCTTCGATGTAAGCCTGAGCTTGAGTCCGGCTGTTGGCCGCTTCGTCGAGCTGCTGCTTGACCAGCTCGCGGCGTTTCTCCATGACGCTGAACAGAGGCCCGAACGCATATTTTTGAAGCAAAAAATATAGGATAAGGAACGCGAGAATCGCCCATACGAAATTTTCCCACACGAAATTCACTACAGTCACTCCTTTCCGTTAACATGACGCGCATTTACAAAACGAAGGCGCGGATGGCATCGGCCTTCCCCGCCAGACCGTTTGTCTATTCATTAAGAGAACATTGCCAGGAATGCGATAACTGTAGCTGCGAGCGGAATAACCTCGACGATACCGACACCGATAAACATGGTCGTCTGCAACATGTTGCGGGCTTCCGGTTGGCGGGCGATCGACTCCACCGTACGGCTTACGATCATACCGTTACCAAGACCTGCGCCCAATGCGCCCAAACCTACTGCAATTGCTGCTGCTAACATACCCATTAGAAAAGTCCTCCTCAAATTCATGTATTTGTGAATTGCTTTTGTTTATATGTCTCACCCGAAGTAGCTCATCAAAATGATGATTCGGCAGAGTTTGTTAATGTTCTTCATGCACGGACGCTTGCGCGATGTAGACCATGGTCAACATCGTGAAGATGAAAGCTTGCAATGCGCCGATAAAAATACTGAATCCTTGCCAAGCCGCGAGGAACGGAAGACCGAATACGCCCGCTCCGATGAGCGTCGATATCAAGACCTCGCCCGCGAAAATGTTCGCGTAAAGACGGATACCGAGCGCGACCGGCTTCGCCAGGTTTTCCACAATGTTCAATGGAAGGAAAATCGGGAACGGCTCGATATAATGCTTCAGGTAATGCTTGCGGTTGTTCTTCAAGCCCAGGAAGTTCACGATGACGAAGACCATGAACGCCAGACCGAAGGTAACGGAAATGTCTGCCGTCGGCGACTTATACCATAGCAGATGGACGTGCTCCGGCTTGCCTTTGGCAGCAAGATCGTTGAAGACCTGTTGGCTCGTCGTAACGATCTCCTGGCCGAAGATGGTTACCGGGTGGTGCGCCTCCGTAATAACCGCGAACGGCAATCCCAGCAGGTTGGATACAAAAATAAACAAGATAAGCGTCATCCCGAGGGAGATGTATGCCTTGCCTTTTTTGAAATCCATCGCGCTGCCGATAATCCCCTGTACGAATTCGACAACCCATTCCATGAAGTTCTGCATTTTGGAAGGGTTCTCGACCGACAGATTGCGGACGGCCAATCGTGCAATGATGAATACGATGACTACACTGATGAGCAGCGTGAGTATAATGGATAAATCCAAGTGCAGTCCGCCAACCTCGATAATCGGTGCTGAGTGCATAAATGTGTTCACCCCTTTCCAATAAGCTGCTTATTCACCTTTTCTCCATTCCATAATGACGCTAACGATAATGGTCATGACTTGCATGAAAATCAGTCCCACAATGGTCGACACAAGCGACACCTGTTCGAACTTCATGCCGATCATCACGGCCAAGAGAACGATACACATTCTCGTAACGAGTCCAAGGTTGAACCTCTGCCTTGTCTGACTGGCGGCAAGTTCGGCCAGCTGTCTCACCTTCATCGACAAATAGCGCGCATTGATGAGACCGGCGACGGTTCCTAGCGTCAAGCCGGCTGCATAAGGGCGGTGCTCCGGTGAAAAAGCCCATACGAGAAGGAACATCGACATCAGGATGAATGCCACCCTGGTCACGGCATGGACAATCGAAGTCATATCATTCATCTTGTTCCCCCATGAACTTCCTTACAAAATAAATAATGTTCATGATGCCGAGACACATCCCGGCGATCATGCCGACGGCCAGCCACAGCTTGGGCCCGTCCAACATTTGCGCCAGCCATTTCCCCGCAAAGTATCCGATGACGATGTACACGGCGAGCGTGACACCGGCTCCACCGATGCTGAGAGCGATGAACCAAGCGCTGTCATTGCGTTTCGAAGTCTTCATAGGCTAATAATTCCCATTCATTTTACTGAACAATACGAGATTTTGTCAATTCGTAAAAACCTTGTATTTATAAGGATGAAAACGTTGTATTTTGGCTCTCGATGTCGTAAAAATCCGCGTAAACCGTACAGTATCACTGTATGCTGGTACGTTAGGGTATAGAAGACGCTCCGAATTCAAATTGTGAACTTTGTGTGAAAAGACTCCGGACGCTCCGCTTGCCGCCCGAAACTGTGAAGAATCGCACTGACAATACGCTGGGACGCCTTCCCGTCTCCGTACGGATTCGCCGCGCGGCTCATCCGGGAATATAGCTCCTGATCGGTCAACAATTGTTTGGTTCGGTTATACACCTTCTCTTCGTCCGTGCCGACGAGCTCCAGCGTGCCCGCTTCAATGCCTTCCGGGCGCTCGGTTGTGCTCCGAAGCACAAGTACGGGTACGCCAAAGGACGGCGCCTCTTCTTGCATGCCGCCGGAATCCGTAAGGATAAGATGCGTATGCGGATAGATGTTGTGAAAATCAGCGACATCGAGCGGCTCGATAAGCTTGATCCGCGGGTGATCGCCCAGCATCTCATGCGCCGGAACACGAACGGCCGGGCTTGGATGCACCGGATAGACAATGGCAATATCCTCGAATTCATCGGCGATGCGCCGCACGGCACGGAAAATATTGCGATGCGGCTCCCCTTGCGATTCCCGGCGGTGAGCCGTCATCAGCACGAGGCGCTTGCCCTGTGCCCATTCCAGAACCTCATGGGTGTAATCGGAACGTACTGTATATTGAAACACATCTGTTATTGTGTTGCCTGTGACATATATCGATGATTCTTTCTTATTCTCCTGCTTCAGGTTGTTCGCGGACCATTCTGTCGGGGCAAAATGCAGGTCCGCCAGCACCCCGGTCAGCTGCCGGTTCATCTCTTCCGGATACGGCGACAGCTTGTTCCACGTGCGCAATCCCGCCTCGACGTGACCGACAGGAATCTGCTGCATGAACGCCGCATAGCTGGCCAGGAAAGTCGTCAGCGTATCGCCGTGCACAAGCACGATGTCCGGCTTCGCCTCCTTCAGCACGGGCTCCAGCCCTTGCAGCACCCTGATCGTAATATCGTTCAATGACTGCCGGGCCTGCATGATGTCCAAATCATAGTCCGGCCGAATGCGGAATACGTCCAGCACTTGATCGAGCATTTGACGGTGCTGAGCCGTCACGCAGACGATCGATTCGATCTCCTCCGGATGCTTCTGCAATTCCAGAATGAGAGGCGCCATCTTGATGGCCTCCGGGCGGACACCGAACACCGTCATCACTTTCAGCTTCGACATTTCGTTCTCCTCCGCTATTCCCATATTATTGGCATTTCATGCCACCGTTTAACTTGCGAAAAACCCTTATTTCGTTCCGAACAGCCGATCGCCGGCATCGCCCAATCCCGGCACGATATAGCCGTGATCATCGAGACGCTCGTCCAACGCGGCCAAATAAATGTCGACGTCCGGATGCGCATCCTGAACCGCCTTGACCCCTTCCGGCGCCGCGATGAGGCACATCAGCTTAATCTGGGTGCATTGGCGCTTCTTCAGCACATCAATGGCGGCAATCGCCGAACCGCCGGTCGCCAGCATCGGGTCGATGACAATCAGCGCCCGCTCATGCACGTCGGTCGGCAGCTTCGTGTAGTATTCAACCGGCTTCAACGTCTCCGGATCGCGGAACAGACCGACATGTCCGATTTTGGCCCCCGGAATCAGCTTCACGACCCCTTCTACCATGCCCAGACCGGCACGCAGAATCGGAATCAGGCCCAGCATGCGGCCGGAAATCACCTTGCATTCCGTCTCCGCCACCGGCGTCTCCACCGTGGATGTCTGCAGCGGAAGTTCGCGCGTAATCTCATACGCCATCAGTGTCGCGACTTCGTCGACCAACTCGCGAAAATCTTTCGTATTCGTGCGCTTGTCGCGAATCAGTGTCAATTTGTGTTGAATCAAAGGATGATCGCAAATGATCAATTTGCCCATATAATGTGTCCCTCCGCTTTTTACTCATGTTGCTTCTTAGAAAATGTCCAGCGATTCATATACATCGTCAAACAGGCCTATTATAACATTCCAGCCCTGCATCTGCACGTTTTCGAGATCACTTTATGACTCCCATTTATCGCCTGCGCCTCTCGCATCAAATCGGCTCTATCCCTATTAGTGACATCCCTCCCTTTGGTTATACCTGGATCAAAAATAAAGTTTGTGCCCTTTTTACATTTTCTCCGCCCTGCGTACGGAAACGCCTGAATCCGGAAAGGCCCGGCTTGGAGTTCTCCTTGAGTAGATTTATCTCCTATGCCGTCCTTTGCGGCCCTATCCCCTCCGGTCAGGCTTCTCTCCCATCCAGTCAGGCAGGGGAATATGCCAACTCGGAAAAGATGAAAATTATGGGCTGCGGGGATAGTGGAGATAAGGCTGCCCTTCACCTCTCCTCCCATAAAAAAACCGGCCCCCCCTGAGCTGCCGCCCCGGGGAAAGCCGGACTACATCTTCTATGCCGATTAATATTTGATCGTCTGATACAGCGGGTATTGCCCCGTCAATTCCTGGACCATCCGGCGCGCGCTCGAAAGCGTTGCCTCGTCGGCCGGATTTTTGAGCGTCATGGCAATCACCTTGCCGATCGTGCGCATCGCTTCGACATCCATGCCGCGTGAAGTCGCAGCCGGCGTGCCGATGCGGATACCGCTTGTAATGAACGGACTTGTCGGATCGAACGGAATCGCGTTTTTATTCACGGTAATGCCCACCGAGTCCAGCACCTTCTCCGCATCCTTGCCGGTAATGTTGACATTGCGCGTGTCAATCAGCATCAGATGGTTGTCTGTGCCGCCGGATACGATATTGAGTCCTTCTTCGAGCAGGGTCGCTGCCAGCGCCTGCGCATTCTCGATGACCTGTGCCGCATATTGCTTGAAGGATGGCTGGAGAGCTTCGCCCAGCGCAACGGCCTTGGAAGCAATCACATGCATGAGCGGACCGCCCTGCGTGCCCGGGAAGACGGCTTTGTCGATTGCCTGCGCCCAGGCCGAACGGCACAGAATCATGCCGCCGCGCGGACCGCGAAGCGTCTTGTGCGTCGTCGTCGTCACGAAATGCGCATGCGGAACCGGGCTCGGATGCAGACCCGCGGCGACCAGACCGGCGATATGCGCCATATCGACCATGAACAACGCGCCCACGTCATTGGCGATAGCACCGAGCGCTTCGAAATCAATGATGCGAGGGTAAGCGCTGGCGCCGGCGACGATCATTTTCGGACGATGCTTGAACGCTGCCTTGCGCACCTTGTCATAATCGATCAGGAACGTGTCTTCTTCCACGCCATAAGCCACGAAATTATAGAGCAGACCCGAAGCGTTGACCGGGCTGCCGTGCGTCAAGTGGCCGCCATGCGCCAGATTCATGCCAAGAACGGTATCTCCGGGCTTCAAGGCCGCCAGATAGACCGCCATGTTCGCCTGCGCGCCGGAGTGCGGCTGCACATTCGCGTGCTCGGCCCCGAACAGTTCCTTCGCGCGGTTGCGGGCAATGTCCTCGACGATGTCGACATGCTCGCAGCCTCCGTAGTAGCGCTTGCCCGGATAGCCTTCCGCATATTTATTCGTCAGGACGGTCCCCATCGCTTCCATGACCGCTTCGCTTACGATATTTTCCGAGGCGATAAGCTCGATATTGTTCCGCTGCCGCTGCAGCTCCAAATCCATCGCTCTCAGCACTTCCGGATCCGCTTGTCGTAAATGTTCTACCATTGGCTAAGCCCTCCCATTTCATCCTTAATCATAATCAGACACCAATCTTGCGAAAACAGGCCGCGAACCGCACTAATCGCATGAAGTTCCGCTATCGTCCGGCACGCGGTAGACCGCCCGCTCGCCGCCGATCAGCTTCGGCCGCGTCGAAGCCATCGTCACCCTGGCGCTGCCGATGGCGCGAAGTTCCGTCCGCAGCGGGACGGCCACCCGGCGCAAATGCATGCCGATCAGCGTCTCGCCGATATCGATCCCGGCATGCGCCTCGATCGACTCGGCCAGACATGCATCCGGCAGCATGCGGTACGCCTGCGCCGCCATCGAGCCGCCCGCATGCGGAACAGGCACCGCGGCGACCTCCTCCAGGCGGAACCGCTCCAGCGTGCGGCGTTCCACCACCAGCGCGCGGTTCAGATGCTCGCAGCATTGAAATGCAAGCTGCAGGCCGAACTCGGTCCGCAGCACATTCAGGCCGTCGAACAGCATGCGGGCAACCTCAAGCGTGCCGGCCGTGCCGATGCGCGCGCCGGCCACTTCGCTTGTGCTGCAGCCAATCACGACCAGCTGGCCCGGGACAAGCTTCGCCGAAGCCGCCAATTCCCGGGCAGCCTGCTCGGCCTGCCGCTCATAAGAAGAATTCATGTCGCTTCCTCCTCGCTGATGCGCTACGGAGCCGGGTTGTACTTGCGCTCGGCTTCCTCCACCTTGCGGATGCGGCCGAGATGGCGCTCTCCTTGACTGAATTCCGTGCCGAGCCAGACGCGAACGATCTCTTCCGCCAGGCCGGGGCCGATGACCCGTTCCCCCATCGCAAGCACGTTCGAATCATTATGCTCCCGGGTCGCCTTCGCGCTGAACAGATCATGCACGAGCGCGCAGCGCACGCCAGGAACTTTGTTCGCGGCGATGGACATGCCAATCCCGGTCCCGCAGATCAGAATTCCGCGATCGGCTTCGCCGGCGGCCACCTTCTCGGCGACAGGCACGGCATAATCCGGATAATCGACCGAATCGGCGCAATGGCAGCCAAGATCCTCCACCTCATGTCCCAGTTCGCGAATGACCGCGATGATGCCGTCCTTCAGCTTCACACCTGCGTGATCCGCCCCAATTGCAATTTTCATGTACGTTCCCTCCATCCCATCATTCCCTGGGCGAAGCCTCCGCCCCTCCAGGAAACAATATGCTGTCTGTCCATTATAACCAATTTTCGAACCGTTGGCCCGCGTTCTCGACATCATTTTCGCGAAAGCTTGCTTCTCAACGCCAGCACCGGAAGAAGGGGCCGCATCCCCCGTATAGGCCATGACATGCGTGTTCAAAAGGCCGGTTTTCAGCACCGGGAAGGTCGCAAGAACTTGAAGCGGATGCTTTCGCAGCGAGTTTTGCTTCGCAAAACTTGCAAGGAGCCGCGCAGTGCAGGCAAGACGGCATGAACAGCTACAACGTTTCCGCAGGAAACATACTTCGGAAGCGGACGCTGTTCGAGAGCGAATGCAAGATTCGATGCCGAACTACTTCCTGCCTCCGTTCGCGATCAGAAGCGGACGCTCAAAAATGAAAAAAGAGCATAGCATGGCCGTAACCATGCATTGCTCTTTCGCCCAGGCGACCGGCCGTATATCACTCGATGCTCCACCGTGGTTCTCCCACTTCCGTCGCCAGTCACACCGAGTGCCACTCATCTATTTCCGATAATAAGGGATGCGCCGCGGAAATGCAATCACTTTGTGTCAGACGAGGCCAGCTTGTCCACCACGACAAGCAGCGCTTCCCGAATCTGCATCGCGGTCATCCGGTACTCCTCCAGCGACCCGCCGAACGGATCGGCGACATCCGGGTTCGGACAGCGACGCTCCAGTTCAGCCAGCTCCGCCCGCTCCTCCGGCGTCGGCTCCTGTCCCAGCGCCTGCTTCAACTGCAGCTCGGCGGCCAGCTCCTGCAGCCGTTCGCGCTCTCCGGAACCGCCCTCTCCCGGCTCCGCGTATTCCCTCAGCGTGTATATTTTATCGGCAGCCGAGGGGAACCGCTGCAGCACATGGCGCTTATGGCCGACGGTCAGCGTCAAGATCAGATCGGCCCAGGACACCTCCGCGTCGCTCAGCGCGGTCGAAGCGAACGTCTCGTGTCCCTCGATATTGTGTTCCTTGAGCACGGCGGCGGCATGATCCGACATCGGCGTCCCATCCCATGCCGATACGCCCGCGGACTTGACCTCCAACGCCAGCCCCCGGTCGGCGGCCAATTGGCGGAACATCGCTTCCGCCATCGGACTGCGGCAGGTGTTCCCAGTACATACGAATAATATCCGGTTCATAGGCCGTCACTCCTTTGGATGGTATATGCTTTCTATTTCTCGGCAGGGCGGGGCGGCTGCAAGCGCACCGGGCTCCCTGATTATCGGTAAGTCCAGCCGCGGCTTTCAGGCTCGTGTCTCCTCCCCACACGGAAAAATCCCTTACTGTATCGTACCCGAATCGTCCAAATTGACAGCTTACCCGTCATGGCAGCAAAAAGAGAATGCCAAAGGCAAGCAGAATCGCTCCTCCGACCGCTTCCCCGTATTCGCCGATGGCGGCCCCGACCCGCTGGCCGAGTGCCAGTCCCATGACGGACATCGCTCCCCCGGCCAGGCCGAAGGCCATGATCGTTACGATAAGGCTGGTATGGAACATCCCCAGCGATACCCCGACGGAGAACGAATCGACGCTTACGCTCAAAGCGAACAGCAGCGTTCCCCAGATCCGCATCTGATACAAAGAGCCCGAAGACCCGCCGCGGAAAGAGCTGAACATCATATGCGCGCCCAGCATAATGAGCAGCCCGCCGGCGGCCATCACCGCGACATGCCCAAGGATGGAGCTGATGTAATGGCCCGTCAGGACGCCAAGCAGCGGCATCGCGACATGGAACAGCGCGATAATTCCGCCGATGCGGAGCATATCCGCCGAGCGCACCCCTCTCATGCCCAGGCCCAGACAAAGCGAAAAGGCGTCAAAACCGAGTGCCACGGCCATGACGACTATCGTGATCCACTGACCTGCCGGTACTGCCGTCTCCCACATCGCGTTCTCCCCTTGTCCATCGTCTGAGATCAGCGTATGCGGACAAGAAGGCAATGATGACTAGTCCTTAAGGGGGACGCGCGGCGTCCAGCCTGATATCCCCGCCGTTCAGCAGCGGATAACGCGGTGGCCGGCGGCCTTCAGCAGCCGGTTCATCACCGCCAACCCGATCCCTTCGGTGGAGCAGGCTTCCGCCATAATGAAGCCGACCCCTTCCTCGTCGAAGCGGCGCAGCCCTTCATACAGCCGGTGGGCGGCCTCCTCCGGCGCGGACACGCTGCCCAGCGGCACGACGACATCCGCGCGGTAGTCAGCGGCCTGCTCGGTGAAAGCGAGCACGCCCGTGCGCTCTCCGCGTTCCCGGGCGGCGTCGAGCTCCTCCTGGATGCGGCGGGCCGCGGCTTCCGGCGAGGCGCTCTTCACGATCGCGAGCATGCCTTGCGGAGCGTAGTGGGCGTATTTCATGCCCGGGGAACGCGGCGCCGCCAGCGCTTCGCCGTCCTCCCGCGCCGCGGGAACCGCCAGCGCGCCGTCCGGATCGACGGCCGGGTCGATCGTAACCTCGGCGGCAATCTCGCGCAGCATGGCGGTCGTCACGCCGCCGGGGCGCAGCACATGGATACGGTCGCCGTGCAGCTCCACGACGGTCGATTCGACGCCAACGCCGGTAGGTCCGCCGTCGACAATGCCGCCGATGCGGCCGTCCAGATCCTCGGCGACATGCTCGGCACGTGTCGGGCTCGGACGGCCGGACCGGTTGGCGCTCGGCGCGGCCACCGGGCATGCGGCGGTACGGATCAGGGCCAGAGCCGTATCATGCGCCGGCATGCGGACGCCGACCGTGTCGAGGCCCGCCGTCACCCGCGGCGAGACGGCTCCGGGGCGCACCGGGAGCACAATCGTAAGCGGTCCGGGCCAGAAGCGCTCCATCAGGCGGCGCGCCGTCCCGCCGAACGGCTCGACCAGCTCATCCAGCATCGCCATATCGGCGATATGCACGATGAGCGGGTTGTCGGACGGGCGGCCCTTGGCGGCGAAGATGCGCTCGACGGCTTGCGTATCGCGGGCGTCGGCGCCAAGGCCGTAGACCGTCTCGGTCGGGAAAGCCACCGTGCCGCCCGCGGCCAGCAGGGCCGCCGCCTCCACAATGGCCGGCTGACCGTCGAGCGGCCGCGCCGCATCGACCGTCCAGCGCTTCGTCGCTTCGCCCTCATGACCGGCAGCAACTTCCAAGGCCTGGTCGGCAAGCTTCGGTTCATTGAATCGATTCATGACGTTCATTCCTTATTCTCTCAGATGGGGATCAACGCAAGAAAGATGCCAAAAGAGCTTCGGCATCTCCAGTCCATCCCGTCGAATTGATGTCTTCTTCTAGTTGTACCATAATTGCCAAGAGCTCGTCCAGCATGCGGCGCAGCCCCGCCGGCCCGCGACACATGCCGCAACAAGAGCAACCGCTATCCACGCCAATAACCGATTAGAGGAACCTATAATTTAACCGATAAGAGCATTCCACACCTCTGCCAGCCACCGACACAAGCTTACCAGCATATCCCATAAAAAGAAGCGCACTTCCGTTCCTTCATCCATGCTTGAATCCTCCCCCGAAGCAGCGGATCCGCCGTCCATTCCGGATGTCCCGCTTGCCCCGCCCCCCGGAGCTTCATCCTGCCCGGCGTCTGCCGGCGAGACGCCTTCGCTGCCGGCACCGGATTCATCCTTCGCCTGGCCCGTATCCCCGTCAATGAAACAGAGCGGCGGGAACAGAACGCACCACCAGTTCTGACCCTCGCCCGCGCCCAGCGAGACGAGCAGCGCCTCGTACATGCCCGCCGGATATACCTGGCCGCCGTACAGCTTCGCCGGGAAGGGGACCTCGCCCAGCGTCAGCTCCGCCGAATACGGCATGCCTTCCCCCGCAAGCGCCCGCGTGACCGTACGCTCCAGATCCTCGAGATGGCCGGCGATGAATTCCCGCGCCTCCTCCCGTGTCTGCGGAGCGTCCTGCTGCTGGAGCCAGCCGTTCAATTGCTCGACGATGCGATCCCGCACCAGCCGCTTCACCCGCTGATCGTCGTCCGTGTCCGAATTCGCCAGCACGCGCAGCCGAATCGCCTCCTCGGGTATCGCTGCTGCCGGTCTCTGCCCGGCTTCCGCCGTCTTTATCCCCGTCAAGCCTGCTTCCTCCACAGCCGCTGCCGCGCGGCCTTGATCCCAACGCATCCACGTCCCTGCGGCGATGATGGCCAGCAGGAGACCGAGTACGAACATCCGTGATTTCATGTTCTTCTACTCCTTGTGAGGTTGGGCGCGCCTCTTGTCTATCAGTATGTCCGGCAGCGGCAGGATTAAACGTCGGCGCTTCGCAATTCATAGAAGAAAAAATAGAGTCCCGCGTCCTGAGCCTGCCTGAGAGACAGGCCGCTCTGGTGAGGAACTCTATCAATAGTTGAAAAGCATAATCTATCTAGCGAATCTAGCCGATTCCACGCTTAGAGACACCATTGGGAGATTCGTTCGGGAACTTCACTGCAGGCCAACGCTCAGCCGTCTTGCCGTGCCGAGTCCGGCTCCTCCGCGGCGCCACTCGGCTCCTCCTCGTCCGGCCGCATGGCGTGCACGCCGATGACATGGCGCTCGATGCCGGCCAGATCCGGCACGATGACAAGCCGCTCCCCGTAGCCCGCCGCCTCCAGCAGCGCGGCCACGTCGCAGGCTTGGCCCTGGCCGACCTCGAAGCCGATGAGGCGGGGCGGGCAGTTCAGCAGCGGCAGCATGGCGACGATGCGGCGGTACGGGTCGAGCCCGTCCGCGCCGCCGTCCAGCGCCGTGCGGGGCTCGTAATCGCGCACCTCGCGCATGAGCCCGCCAATGTCGCCGGCCGGGATATACGGCGGGTTGGACACGAGCACGTCCAGCCCGCAGCCGGCGAGCGGCGCCAGCAGGTCGCCCTCGCGCCAGCTCAGGCGATCCGCCACGCCGAGCTGCTCGGCGTTGGATTGCGCCATGCGGAGCGCCGCAGGCGAGATGTCGGTCGCCGTCACCTGCCAGGACGGCCGCAGATGCGCCAGCGTGCAGGCGATGGCCCCGCTGCCGGTGCCGATGTCGGCCGCCCGCAGCGCGGTTCCCGCCGGCCAGAGGCGATCCGCTTCGGCCACGATCGCCTCGACCAGCAGCTCCGTCTCCGGACGCGGAATCAGCACGTCCGGAGACACGGCGAACGGGAGGCCGTAGAAATGCTGCTCCCCGATAATATATTGGGTCGGCTCGCCTCCGGCCCGCCGTTCAATCGCGGCCTCGTACGGACGGCAGGCCGTCTCGGGCATCGGATCGGGCAGCCGCACGAGATAGGGCGCCCGCTCCCAGCCAAGCACATGGCGCAGCAGCAGCTCCGCATGATGCGGCGCATCCTCCACCCCGCCGGCCGCCAAAAAAGAAGAAGCCTGCACCCAGGCTTCTCTTATCGTTAACGGCCAGGCTAGGCGGAAGGAGCCTGGCGCTCCCCGCTCCGATCCGCCGGGCCGGATCATGCGTGATTCTCCCGCTCCATCAGCTCGGCCTGTTCCGTCAGCGTCAGCGCTTGAATAATCTCCTCCATATCGCCGTTCATCACCTGATCCAGCTTGTGCAGCGTAAGGCCGATGCGGTGATCCGTCACGCGGCTCTGCGGGAAATTGTACGTGCGGATGCGCTCGCTGCGATCGCCGGTTCCGACCTTGCTTTTCCGTTCGCCCGCGTATTTCGCTTCCTCTTCCTGCCGCTTGATATCATAGATCCGGGCCCGCAGCACTTGAAGGGCCTTCACTTTGTTGTCGTTCTGCGACTTCCCGTCCTGACAGGTCGCCACGATGCCCGTCGGAATGTGGGTCACCCGCACAGCCGACTTGGTTGTATTGACGGATTGCCCGCCGGCGCCGGACGAACAGAACGTATCGACGCGAATGTCCTTGTCGAGAATCTCCACTTCGACTTCATCGATCTCCGGCATGACGGCGACGGTCGAGGTCGAAGTGTGAATGCGGCCGCCTGATTCCGTCGCCGGAATGCGCTGCACGCGATGCGCGCCGCTTTCGTATTTCAGCTTGCTGTAAGCGCCCTTGCCGGAGACGAGGAAGATCACTTCCTTGAATCCGCCCAGATCGCTGATATTCGCTTCCATCAGCTCCGTGCGCCAGCCCTGGGCATCGGCGTAGCGCGTATACATGCGGTACAGATCGGCCGCGAACAGCGCCGCTTCGTCGCCGCCGGCCGCTCCGCGAATCTCGACGATGACGTTTTTATCGTCGTTCGGGTCCTTCGGCAGCAGCAGCACGCGGATGCGCTCCTCCAGCTTGACCTTGCGCTCCTCCAGTTCCTCGATTTCCATCTTCACCATTTCGCGCATGTCATCGTCCAGCTTTTCCTGCAGCATGGCTTTGGCCGCATCCAGCTCGCTTATCACGTTTTTGTATTCCATATAAGCTTCGTACGCAGGCTGCAAATCGGACTGTTCTTTCGAATAGTCGCGCAGCTTTTTCGGATCGTTCGCCACATCCGGATCGCACAGCAGCTCGCTCAATTTATCATAACGATCCGCCAAAGATTGCAGACGGTCCAACATATCACGTTCACCTCTTTCTGATATGCAACTTGCTTCTTGTTTTGGTTAATTCTGAATTAACCGATATTTCAAATGAACCGAATGACCCGGCACTATGAACAGCAATATGCCGCCGCCGGGCAATCGGCGCATGCGCTTATCTATACATTGAACCGGAAGTGCATGATGTCTCCATCCTGCACGACGTATTCCTTGCCTTCCAGCCGCAGCTTGCCCTGCTCCTTCACGGCGTTCATCGACCCGGCGGCGATCAGATCGTCATAAGACACCACTTCCGCCCGAATGAAGCCTCGCTCGAAGTCGGTATGGATGACGCCCGCCGCCTGCGGAGCCTTCATGCCCTTGCGGATCGTCCACGCGCGCACTTCCTGCACGCCCGCGGTGAAGTACGTATACAGCCCAAGCAGACGATAAGCCGCCTTGATAAGACGGTTCAGGCCGGATTCCTCAAGTCCAAGCTCCTGCAGGAACATCTCCTTGTCCTCGCCGTCCAGCTCCGCGATCTCCGCCTCGACCTTGGCGCTGATCGGCACGACCTCCGCATTCTCCTGAGCCGCGAAGTCGCGCACCTGCTGCACGTACGGATTGTTGTCCGCCTCCGCTACGCCGTCCTCGCTCACGTTCGCCGCATACAGCACCGGCTTCATCGTCAGCAGATGCAGATCGCGCACTAGCAGCTTCTCGTCATCGGTCAGCTCCAGGCTGCGGGCCGGCTGATCATTGTAGAGCACTTCTTTGAGGCGCTCGAGCACTTCGGCCTCCTGGGCGAATTTCTTATCGCCGCTCTTCATGTTCTTCTTCGTCCGCTCAAGACGCTTCTCGACCGATTCCAGGTCAGCCAGAATCAATTCGAGATTGATGGTCTGGATATCGCTAACCGGGTTCACTTTGCCGTCCACATGCGTAATATTTTCATCCTCGAAGCAGCGGACGACGTGAACGATCGCATCGACTTCCCGGATATGGGCGAGGAACTTGTTCCCGAGCCCTTCCCCCTTGCTCGCGCCGCGAACAAGGCCGGCAATATCGACGAATTCGAATGCCGTCGGCACCGTCTTGTTCGGTACGACGAGTTCGGTCAATCTGTCCAGACGCTCATCGGGAACCTCCACCACGCCGACATTCGGATCGATCGTGCAGAACGGGTAGTTGGCGGATTCCGCCCCCGCTTGCGTAATCGCATTGAACAACGTCGATTTGCCGACATTCGGCAGTCCGACGATACCAGCTTTCAAAGCCATTTATAATGACAACTCCTTCATTCGATGTGCTCTATCCATAAGTCCATTGTGCCGGCAGGATCGGGCCCTGCCCTGTCGTTGACCATTACTGTTAAAAAGGACGCAAAAATTCCTTAACCATTATAACCAACAACACAAAAAAAACCTAGTCATCGACTGGATTTTTTCCGAATTGTCTACATCTCCCGGGTACGGATCCCCGTTCGGTTCTCCCTCCGCCGGCGGTGCCGGGACATCAAGCTTCCGGAAAGGCCGATCCGCCGGTTCCGGCGGAATTCGGGAAGCCCGCTGCCGCTGAACCGTTGTCCGCGGGAGCGGATAAGTCTTTCGCTCTCGGCAAAAAGTAAATTCGGGCCCCAAGAACCGCCCGCATAAAATAAGCTCAGGAAGAAAGAGGTGCAAGACGATGGAAAATAAAACGCATCGCGGCAACTACAAAGGCACGACGCGGATGAATGCCCAAAACCAGGACATGGCCTTCGTGAACGACAACGTCGAAGATGCCAAGTCGGTGAATCCGCTTCCCGACAGACGGGCAAGGGACAATAAGTAAGGGGTTCTCCATTGCGGCCATTGCGGCCGGCAGTCCCGACAGCCGATAAAAGGCGGGCCGCCGCTGGCGGCCTTCCCTGCAGCCGAAGCCAAGGAGGTCTAGGTGAGGTAACGGTACAGACTTCGTATGAGGCGGCTTGCCCCGTACCGCCCGGCATTCGGCATTTCTACCTGATACTGAAGGCATAGCTTGAGCACTTTGGCGACGATGGGCAGCTCGTTCTCCGGTTCGCTCTCGGCCTCGCGGCCCCCCGCGAACAAGGAGGACAGCATCCCGTCCGCGACCAGCATCGGTCCGTTCCAATTCCACTGCAGCCACTCCTCGTCCCATTGCACCGTAGAGGCCCCGATTTCCCAGACGACCTGCCGGGAACGCTGGCGATGCGCTTGAATGGTCCGCTCCAATGCCTTCATCCAAAATTCGGCCCGCTCCTCGCGCGATGCGGATCGGGCGAGAGCGAGGCATGCCGCCTGGGCGCATACGGAAGAGATGGCGCCGTCGGCCCAGGGGAATTGTATCCGATCGAGGCGCGGCAGGGCGCAGCCTTGAATCAGTTGCTCCCACTCGTTCTGCCCCAGCCGTTCCTGCCCGGCCAATGCCATGCAGATGGAACGGACCGCCTCCTCCTTCACATCGTCGCGGTATTGGCCGAACGCAAGCGAAGGATTGAACGGCTTATGAAGCCGGCGGCGGCAATCGGCAAGCGCAATGAGCCCGTTCAGCCGGACCCGCTGCGATTCCGCATGCAGAGTGGCGTGAAGCAGCATATCCTCCGCTTCCGGCGCCGCGTCTTGCATCAGATGAATGACATAAATGGCCTGAATCGCCGTCTGCTCGTCTTCATGCAGGAGCGCGGTCCACTCCGCGAACCGGTCACGAAGTGCCGTCAGCCACCGTCCTGCCAACTGTTCCGCTTCCCCCTCCCCCGCTTCGTCCGGGATCCGGGAGTTCGGCGTAACGCCGAACGGAAGCCGGCAGGTCGCCGTCAGACGCAGCACCTGGGCGATGCCGTTCAAAATCGTCGCCTTCGCGACGGATTTGTTCTGCACGGTTAAAATATCGATCAGCGAATGGATCAATCCGCAGACAGCGATATCCATCTCAATGCTCTCGCTGCACAATTGTTCGAATAACGAATGGGCCGCATCAGCCGACTGCTCCCGTGAACCGTTCTCCATCACGTGGAGCAATTCGGGCATATAATCTCCAGAGCCGAACGCATGCAGCCATCCCGCATCATAAGCCGTCCCCATTACTCTCTCCTCCATATGCCTGCCCTTTCCATCGGGGCCGTGGTTTTAATTGCCATTATATCACTTCAGACGCGGGAAGTTACTGAAAAATATCGGAAAATGTCGAAATGAAAAATGCCCGGCAGGCCGCATTCGCTCCAAAAAGAAAACCATTTCCGTTTCAAGTGGCCGATAAGCGGTGAAATCTATACTAGCATGACATTCTCCCCCCTTTTCGAATAGACGGCACGGAACGCCCCCTGGAGCCTTGCGCGGCAGGGGGCGTATCCATTCGCCGCAGCATTCTCCCCATGGTTTCGGATGAAGTATAACGTCAAAGAGATCCAGTCTCCGAGTCGGATATAAAACAAGTCCGGCCAGAATCCTCCGGCCGGACTGTCTCGTTCAGATATATTATTCCGTTACCACAATTTGATAAGCATAGCTCATCGGCGGCAAAGACATGGTCATAATTTGCGCATGAAAGCCGATAATTTTTTGGCCGGCCTTCAGCTCGCTTGCCTTCAGCTCCTTGCCGTCCTTCGTCACGATCGTCGTATCCTTATTGACGGATAACACGATATCGTTGTTGGTGTTCCCGTCGGAATCCGCATCCAGGCGAATCGACGCCTGGCCGTCCTTCGCATTCACATCGAGAATCGTGCCTGTCTGGCGGACCGTCTCTTCCTTGACCACGATGCTGGAGGCATTGCTGATCGGAGGCAGGCTCTTCGTCATCACCGCGCTGTAACGGGCTTCCACCCGGACATTGTTCTTGAGCGCATCGGCTGTAAGCTTGTTGCCCTTTTCATCCTTGATGACCGTCTTGTCGGTAATGTTCAGGATAACCGGATTCTCGCCCAGCAGCTCGATGCGATCCTTACTTGCGTTCACGATGATGCCATCCGTTTTCTTTTCGTTCTTTTGCTCGTCATTGCCATTGCTCGGGCGTTCAACGACGATTTTTTCCGCTGTGCCCTGCGCCGGAATGCTGCGGGTCAGCTTCGGGCCGTACCAAGCGGTCACGGTCCAGCCTTTTTTTACCGCCTGGTGCAGATGCGCCTTTTTGCCGTTCTGATCCACAATCGCGGTCTCCTTCGTCAAGGCCAGCACCACGGTATCTTGCGCATTGTCCTGCACGCCCTCCCCGGTAACCGTGACATAAGCGCCGTTCTTATTGATGCGGATCTCTTCCATTGTGCCTTTCGTGGCGATCCAATCCTGTTCAATCGGCCGATCAAGATCCTTATTCTTATTGCCTTTTTCAACATGGTCTGCCTGTTGGCTGACGACCTGACCGCTCACCTGATGGCTATTCGCCTTGCTGTTATTCGCTTGGGCCGCCGCAGTCAACGGCAGGGCCGCCATCGCCAGCATGCTTACCGTCAATATCATTTTTGTCCATGTGCGCTTTTTCATCTGATATTCCTCCCTGTCTGTTCCTGGAAGTTCGGGCCTTCCCCGATGCATATGTTGCGGGGGAATGCCTCGTTCATTGTTACAGACGGGCCCATATCGACAGATGTTGCAGTTCGCCGTCATTTTTTTCTTAGCCATGGATCAGGGAACCGAAGCCGTCACAATATGCCGATAGAAGACAGGAAAATGAGAACGATGAGAATCGGCACTACATACCGCATCATAATTCCCCACACCCGTCCCATAAACGGACGGATCCCGGCTTCCTTCTTGGCGCCGGTCCAGACGAAGCCGATCAGCACCGTCACGAACAAGCCGCTTAGCGGCAGCATTATATTGGAGGTGAGGAAGTCAAGCCAATCGAACAGATTGCGGCCGCCGAGGGTCCAATCCGTCAAGACGCCGCCGGCCGCCAGCGTCGCCGGGAGAGCGATAATATACACCGCACCCATGACCAGCAGCGTCGCCCAACTGCGCTTCAACCGGAACCGCCGGATGATGAAGGCTACCGGAACTTCGATCAGCGACAGGCAGGAAGTAAGCGCCGCGATGGCGAGCAGAATGAAGAACAGCCCCCCGAACCACTCTCCATACGGCATCGAGGCAAAAGCGGCGGGCAGCGCCGCGAAGACAAGGCCGGGCCCCGAATTCGGCTCGATTCCGAACGTGAAGGTGGTCGGGAAGATAATAAGTCCGGCAATGAGCGCGTACACCAGATCCCCGGCCCCCACCGCCAGAGTCGCGGCGGGCAGCGATTGATGCGAATCCACGTATCCGCCATACGTAATCATTGCTCCTATCCCGAGAGAAAGGGAGAAGAAAGCAAGCCCAAGCGCCATCAACGCGGATTGAAAAGTCAATTTTGAAAAATCGGGATACAAAAAGTAGGATATGCCTTCGGCGGCGCCCTCCAGCGTCAATGTCCACACCAGCATAACCACCAAAATGATCAGCAGTCCGGGAATGACGATTTTGTTGAATTTCTCAAGCCCTCCCGAAATGCCGCGGGCAATGATGTAGCCGGTCAACAGAAGCACGGCCAACTGCCACAGCACCGGCCCCCAGCCGGCGGTAAAGGCCGAGAAATGCCCTTCATAATCCGAATCGGCATACAAGACGCCCGTCAGCGATTCGAAGGCATAATGAAGCGTCCATCCCGCAATGGTACTGTAATACGTTAAAATAAGAAAGGGAGCAAGCACAGCGATAAATCCGATCGCGCCCCAGCCTTTCTTGCCGGACAGCTTGCGGAAGGCCGTGACCGGATCGCCCCTGCCTGCTCGCCCGACAGTCAGCTCTCCCAGCAGAACCGGAAGCCCTACGAGCACAAGGCAGAGGATGAACAGCAGGAAAAAGGCCCCTCCCCCGTTTTGGCCGGTGACATAGGGGAACTTCCACATATTGCCCAGCCCTACCGAGCTGCCGATAGCCGCCAGAATAAACCCGGAAGAGCTGCTGAATTGATCTTTGTTTTTGTCGATGCGACGATAAGTTGCTTTTTGTTGTCTTGACATGCGTACCGATTGCACTCCTTGCTCTGCTCTATTTTTTCTAGGTTACCCGCAAACACCGGTTCACTGCAATACTTATGCCAAAAAAACAAAGGGACTATCCTATAAGAATCTTAAATTCGAAGAGGGACAAGACGGGATTGCGGCCAATTGGGGTGGCGGACAAGACGGGATTGCGGCAACGGCGTAGGCGGAGAAGACGGCAGAGCAATGCGTTAGAAAGGATGTAAGATAGTGAAATCCTGCGTAAACGCAGGATTTATCGCTATTTAAGCCGATATTCGGTGAATTTCCTGCCAAAGCGCATCAATTTTTATTGATTAATGCTTTCCACCATAGCAATGGCTGAAAATCCTGCAGTTTTCAGGCTGTTGAGAAAGAAGTTTTGAGTAGGGAAATGGATATTTCCACCATTCTGAAAACTGCACCATTTCCCTGGACACGCCCATCCGGCAGTCGAAATCCGCAAAACTCCACGATTTCTCCAGACGCTCCTATTCAGTAAGCGAAATCCTGCATAAATACAGCAATTCGATATGGACGACTAGTCCAGAAAGGGAATCCTGCAAAATTACAGGAATTTTCCCCGTTTCGCTTCGGCTTGAAGCAAAAGGGCCTAAAATGATGTAGATTTGCAGCAATTCCTCGGGATGTGGACTCATTAAGCCGAAATTCCTGTAAAATAGCAGCAATTTCCTCCGCACGTCCA